>JMBV01000016.1_pt1 | contig 66396 bp, 109 predicted proteins | sample 616531 | NCBI WGS metagenome assembly JMBV01 (sample SAMN02727904, study PRJNA239997) | anaerobic digester metagenome | biome: anaerobic digester; isolation source: mesophilic anaerobic digester inoculated with municipal waste water sludge... | place: Germany: Bielefeld University, CeBiTec ...
CGATCACTTCTCTGCTACAAATAATAAATGATTACTAGTCCCTAAAAACTCAGGTTTCTCACAGCAATGGAAATGAAAATTTAACCATTGTTCATAGCTTTCATTATCCATTTTATTTATCTTATCTTGAAAAAGTTCACTTAAGCCATCTGCGGCTATTTCTGAAATAATATTTAGTTCTGCATCCCTTAATAGCTTTCTACAATCATCTACTGTATGAAAAACAAATGGAAAATCAACAACCTTAAAAGTTTCACGATTATATAAATCTTCTAGTAAAAAGTTAGGATTGTATAAAAATGTTTCCGTTGTAATAACCATATCATTTGAAATAAAAGCAAAGAACATCTTTCCATTATCTTTACAAACCCGTTTTACTTCACTTATACATTTCATCCTGTCTTCAATTTTAGATAAATGGTATAAAGGCCCAAAACATAGTACTATATCATAGCTTTTATCTTCTATTATTGATAAGTCTAGAGCATTTCCTTGAATTACTTCTATTGACATCTCCTCACTTATCTTTTCCTTTATTTGATTTACATGTTTTGCTACTAGCTCTACTGCAACTACATCGAATCCTTGTCCTGCAAAAAAACAAACTATATTGTCCCGTTCCAGCACCTAAATCAAGGATTTTCATTCCAGGTTTAAGATGTTTTTCAATCTGTCTTATTGTTGTCAAAAATTCTACTTGAGCTGCTTTTGTGGATAGTCTTGTCCCTTCCTCAATTATGTCATACAAAGCTGAGACTCTATCAGATTCATTAACTATTTTTAATAAATCTTTTATTTCCAAATACTTCACCCCTATTTTTAAAATAATTATTAAAATACCCTTTGCATTAACTTAATTAACACCAAATTCCATTAATTTGAAAACTCTTCTTTCCATAAACTTATATTTCATCTTTATTTTTATATAAATTCCATATATTCTTATTACATTTTATCTGATTTATTGCTACATATAGTATAAATGATGTCCAACTAAAATCCAATCTGAATTATTTAGGACTTAGTCATATAAATCTTATTTTTAAGTGATGAGGAATATAATAATGTTGTAACCAAAGCAATAAGTATTAGAACATGTAGAATAATATGGTATAAATCCGGGATATATAAAATATCACTATTTATTAATTTTATTGAACCTTCAAAATAACGGATCTTTCCTTCTCCACCTCCTATGATTGTGAATAGTTCATGAGAGAGAAATTGTGTAACTAGCCATATACTCAACCATATAGTTAATATGTATCTTCCAACTCGTTCTTTGAAAATAAACAAAAGTAATGAAATTAGAAAGATTAAAAAGAAGATGCCATCATCTTTCCATGAACGAGTAACGAGATAAAGTTCCCCCCCAAAATATAATCCGACCATATCTAAAAAAACCATCCCAATAAAACAATATTTGTAATTATACAACTTCTTTTTCTCATAAAACCTCCTACATAACTATTTCTACTAACATCACAATATTCTACATATGTACATCAATTATTTTAATCACACATTCTTAATTATCTTTATTCTATCATATTTATTAACTAATTTCTTTCATATATTTTCATGCTAATAATTATTAAATCACTCTATAGGCATTTTTTTTGTAATAAAAATTGGTTCTTTAGTTTTAGGGCAAAGTTCAGAAATTATTTTTATCAAAAAAAACCTCTTGAAATCAAGAGGTTTCTATTGTATCAATATTTAGTTTATGTATGGCGGAGACGGTGGGACTCGAACCCACACGGGGTGTAACCCCCCCATCGGTTTTCAAGACCGACGCCTTAGCCAATTAGGCTACGTCTCCGAATATGATAAAATAGTATTGTGCACAATCCTTTACTATGAGAATTTTACCATAAAAGGAGTATAAAGTCAATGGAACTTTCTAATGAAACACAGAAGAAGCTTGAAAGATATGTAAATTTATTGGTTAATTATCCTGTAAATTTAACAGCATATAAAGATGTAAATTCTGCATATGAGAATCTTATTCTAGATTCTCTAATCCCTATCTTTAGTGATAATGGTTTCTCTTCCTCAAAAAAAAGGTTGTAGATGTAGGAACAGGAGGAGGTATACCTGGATTAGTTTGGGCTATATGTTTCCTGAGAAATTTTTCTATCTTGTAGAAAGTGTGAAAAAGAAGGCTGCAGCTATAAAAAGTTTTATTGAAGAATTAAATTTGAAGAATGTAAAGGTTTTGATGAGAGAGTCGAAGATTTGCAAAGAGATATCGTGAATACTTTGATTATGCAACATGTCGAGCGTTAGCAAGAGGAGATATTGCTTTAGAATATTTAACCCCCTTGGTAAAGATTCAGGGCTTAGTGTCTCTTTTTAAGGGACCAAATGTCTTCCATGATGAATGGGAATATATACAGAAAGCGTTAAACATTTTTAAGCTCAGTCAAGAGAAGATAATTGAATACGAAATAGAAGGGGGGGTAAAAAGAAAAGATATTTGTTTATTTTTAAAAAGTTAGAAAAAAACTGCTAAAATATATCCCAGAGAAAAAGGAATTCCTAAGAAATATCCAATTGGTGAAAGTATATGATTAGATTGATAATAGATGGAAAACATGAAGGTACAATGAATATGGCGTTGGATTTAGCTTTAGCTTATAGATCTTCCTTAGAAAAAGTTTCAACAATAAGGATATATGAATGGACTAATCCTACTATCTCTCTTGGCAAACATCAAAAAAAACTGCGAATTTGGATTTAAACTATATAACTAAAAAAAGGGATATCCATCGTTAGAAGGCCTACAGGTGGAAGGGCTGTTTTGCACAACAGAGAATTTACGTATTCATTTTCAACTTATCAAAATAATACAACGTTATCTGGGAATCTATTAGAGAGTTATTTGAAAATATCGTCTGCGCTGATAGAATCTTTTAAATTATTGGGAGTAAATGCAGAATTAGAAAACTCAAAAAAAAGAGGGTTAACAAAAGATATATGTTATGACGCACCCTCTGTTTATGAAATTAAAATTGATGGGAAAAATTTGTTGGAAGTGCTCAATATAGAACAAATTCATTTATTTTACAGCATGGTTCTATTCCTATAGAGTTTGATTATGAGGATTATGTAAGTTCTTTTAAATATTCAAATAAGCAAGAAATCAAAAATTATTTACAAAAAAAATACTGTTGATATTAAATCATTGAATAATAATAATTTCACAAAAGAAAATCTAGCAAATGCCTTTAAAGAAGGCTTTGAATTGATTTTTAAAGAAAAAGTTATCGATAGTAAATTAGAACAAAAAGAAATACAGTATGCCGATAGCATTAGAAAAAAACTTTAATATTCATCTCTGAGGAGGGAAAGCTTTTATTATCTCTTGGACTAAAGGTTGCATGGATTGTTTGACAATTAAATTTGCATATTCTATGTTTATTAACTCCTTGAGCCATTTTTCAGCATTTGACTCAGGAATTAATTTACTATCTTTTATTAGTTCGTTATCTTGGAAATCATTTAAGATCTTCGAAAAAAAATATTTGCAACAAATGCTTCAGAGACTTCCTTAACATCAGAATTTTCATAGTTTGATCTTGATAATGTTAATGCTGAGGTTATAATCTCTGTATTCATATCTACATCACCACTAGTTCCGCATAAATGTAAGAACTTGCATTTTGTATGATTGCTATTATATCTTGAGGTGTAGCGCCTGCAGATTTCAAGGCTGTTATAAGTGTAGAAACAGTCGCAGGTTTTCCATTAATTTTTTTTGGTTTTCTATACTGATATTAAAATTACCATAACTTACTGTAAAGTCGGCTATTTCAACGTTTCCACCTAAAACTATTGTACCAGTTTTTCATTAATTACTATTTTTGCTTTTGCATCAGGAACAACTTCAATTTCTTCTATTAAAGCTAGAAACGATATAATGTCATCTTCAAAGAATTCTGGAACTTCTATTCTAATAGAAGAAGGATCGGTTGCTTGGGCAATTTTAAAAGAAAAAGTTGAGTTAATTGCGCTAGATACCCTTGAAGCAGTTGTGACATCTGGTTGTTTTAAGTGGATTGTCACAGTATTATCTTTAACGATGCTTGCGGGTATTTCTCTTTCAATAATGGCTCCTTCAGATATATATCCTACGACCTTATATCTATTCTGTAAATTAGAAGTAGTTCTAACGTTAGCTCCTCCTGTCAAAACATTTCCTTGAGCGACAGCATAAACTCTGTTGTCCGCTCCATATAGTGGAGTTTGAACTAAATACCCATTCTCAAGTGATTGTGAGTCTCCAATAGCTGCCACTGTAACGTCTAGCCGCATTCCTTCTTTGTAAAATGGAGGAATATCTGCGAATATCATAACAATGGCACTGTTTTTGGTCTTTACCTGAGAATCAAGATATATATTAAAATTTACTAACATATTACTAATCATTTCCGAAGTTACACTTCCAGAATCTCCTGTTCCACTCAGACCGGTTACTAATCCAATACCAAACAATTGGTTGTCTCTTGCTCCTCTAAAATTTGAAATGTCTTTTATTCTAACGGCTGAAAAAGATAAAGCAGGAATAATGATTAATAAAATAAAAAAAATAAGAAAATTTTGTTTTCATTACACCCCACCTCTAAAAGAATATATTTGCTATTCCTGAAAGAATTGAAGATAACCAAGATGGCTCGTTTGGATCTTGTTGAAAAACAATATCGCCATCGTACCATATTTTAGCATCAGCAATACTTTCAGAAAATACAGTTCCATCTTTTGCTATATTTTTAGGAGAAATTAGCCTTCGACTATAATTGTATTTCTATTCTTTCCGATCTTAATTTCTTTTTCTCCTCTAATTTTAAACAAACCATTTTCATTTTTATCAACAATTATTGAAGAAATAAATAACTGAACTTTTGTACTTGAGGATGAAGTTACTTGATTGTTTTGAACTGATATCTGTGAAGGATCTGATGAGCCAATTGGCAAAAACTTATTCAAATCTATGCCAGCTATATTACTTACGAAAGAGTTAATAGTTTTATTTGATGAGCCTTTGTAATCAGGCATGCTTTCTGATAGAGACAGAGAGGGATTTTCTGAAACAACTATAGTGACAATGTCACCAATATTATAACTATTGTTATATGTATATAAAGAGTTAGCTTCCTCATCTTTTTTTTATTCCACAGAGAATCTGCGAATGTGGTGGTCAATAACGCTAAAGAGATCAATGTGAAAATTAAAAGAAATTTAGACTTATTAATCATTACTCTCATCCTCCAATTTTAACCAAAACTGCAGGGCCTTCTATCAGTTTACCTGAGATTATCTGTGCAGTTTCTGTGTTTCTAACGCTTATAATTTCACCATAATTTCCATTAGTCAAGGCTCTTGCAATACTTGTAACTCTTATACCTTCATACTCCACTATTATTGTTAAAATGTCTCCAGATTTAATATCAGGAATCCTTTTAAATATCTACTATCCAGTATTTCTCCAGCTTTTACATCTTTTGATAATTCATATTTTCCCTTTTTAAGTAATTGTATATCAATTGGGGGGGAATATTTTGTTGTTAATGAATTGATAGTTGCCTCTTCTGTCAAGGTTTCGTTTAAAATAGTACCTCGCTTTGTATCTTTTGAGTATATTAATGCTTTTTCAAATTTAGCAACTTCAGCAGTGACTGAAAGATATCTTTTCTTGTTATCTTCTTCTGTTATATATAAGCTGATATATAATTTATCATTTGACGATGTAATCCTTGTTATTTCGGCTTCTGTAACGGTATTAGAGGCATTTTTCAGGTCTATATTTTTTTATTATCAATTCGGGATCGTATTCTTTAATTGATTCTTCTATAAGAGATAGTAAATCAATATTATTTTGTTGTTAGTCTGTGTATTATTATATATTATTCTAATTTGTTCTGATTCAAAAGATAGCTCAAAGTCATTATAATAACTGTTTAATAATCCATTCAGAATCTTAGCTAATTCTTCTTTTGTATAAGTAATAGAATCACCGGTAATGTATCTAATAGATCTATCATAATCGATATCTTCAAATAGATCTTTCAAAGAAAATGTTCTGTCTTCTGAAAATATTTCTTTTGGAACATTAAAAATTATTTTTGAAAACCCAAAAGAAGATATCAAACAAAATATTGTTAGAATGAAAATTATGGAAAATCTATTTAACATGAAAACTTCCGCCTTTCTATAGGAAACAGGCTAATCAGGTATAGAAACTATGACTATCGTTTAATGTTTGAAACTGTTCTCAACATTTCGTCAGCAGTTGTTATTGTTTTTGAGTTTATATCATATGCTCTTTGTGCGATGATCATATCTACCATTTCTTTAACCACATCGACATTTGATTTTTCTAAATAACCTTGTTGTAAGGAACCAAATCCATCTTGCCCTGGAATACCTTCTACCGCATTACCAGAAGCAGGGGGGGTTTCAATATATAGATTATTACCCATAGGTTTTAAACCGGAAGGATTTAAAAATCTTATAGTTGTCATGTTCCCTACATTTTGTATGCTTCCATCTCCAAGTACGACACTTACAATTCCATCCGGAGATATATTAATACCGACAGAATTTTCTGGTATTACTATGTTTGGAATAATCATAAGTCCATCACTTGTTGTAAGCCGGCCGTTTGCATCAATTTTAAAAGAACCGTCTCTAGTATAAGCAATTCTTCCGTCTTGCATTTGAACTTGAAAAAAATCCATCTCCCATAATAGCTAGATCTGTTGAATTATCTGTAGGTTCAATATTTCCTAATGTAAAGATTCTTGTTGTTGAAGACAATCTGGTACCATGACCCACATACAATCCTGTGGGTAGTATAGATCCTTGTGCAGTAGGGGTACCCGATTCCTTAACAGATGAATAAAGAAGATCCTGAAATTCTGCCCTCTGCTTTTATATCCTGTGGTATCAACATTAGCTAGGTTATTTGATATAATATCTAATTTTCGTTGTTCAGCGTTCATTCCAGTTGCTGCACTGTATAAAGATACTAACATTCTCTTCCCTCCAGTTTATTTTTGTGGAAGACCAAGATTATTTATCTTATAAATACTTAAAATGAAGATATTTCAATGAGTTTTGCGTTTAATGAATCAGTCGAACTTATAGCTTGTTGTAGAATATCAAACTTCCGATTTGCTTCAATCATTTTTATCATTTCATTCAGTACATTAATATTAGAACCTTCTAAATAGCCTTGTTTTACTTCATAGTCTTCTTGTGTAAGGGGGGGGATTTCTTCTCCAGTAAAATAATTATTACCATATTTAGTTATATTATCTAGGTTAACAATATTTAATCTTATATTTGTTCCTGAGATACTTCCATCATTCAGTACAAAGAAATCATCTGTATCAACAAGTATGGGATTATTTGAGCATCTAAAACAAAATCACCATTTTTGTTTACAAGAAAACCTTGATTGTTAATTGTAAATTCACCATCTCTGGTATAATAAAAATTATCGTTTCGTTGAATTTTAAAAAAACCCTGACCATTTATAGCAAAATCTAAAGAATTATTAGTTTCGGATAAAGGGCCTTGTTCAAAATTCGGTATGACCTCGTCTAAAATTACAGAACTATAAATATTGCCTATAGTTTTTCCACGAATATCCTCATCTTGGTATGCTCTTATTTCCTTTTCATAATAGCTTTTAAAGATGTTATAATCTTTTTTTTATAGCCAACAGTATTTGCATTTGCTAAATTATTTGCTATAGAATCAAGTTCAGCAAAAGAATTTAACATACCGGCGGTGGCTGCATAGATCCCCCCCTCATATCTTTCCTCCATTTTTATAAACTAACTTACTTGCACCTTGTTTAATAATTCTATGTTCTCTAACAAAATTCCTGTACCTTTAGCACAAGTTAAATGGGGATCTTCTGGAATATGTGTTTTTATACCAGTTTGCTCACTTATTAATTTATCTAAACCTCTTAACCTTGCAGTACCTCCTACTACAATTAAGCCATTCATCATAATATCTGCCGATAATTCTGGAGGAGTCTTTTCTAGAATATTTTTGATTTTATTAATAATTTCATTCAGAACAGGTCTTATAGCGTTTAAAATATCTTCAGAATTAATGACTATAGAAGAAGGTAAACCAGTTTTCAGGTTTTGCCCTTTTACTTCTGTTTCAAAATTTTCTTCGCTTGGATGAGCCTTGCCTATTTCTGTTTTTAACCGTTCAGCTGTAGCTTCACCAATAAAAAAATTTATAACGCCTTTTAATGTATTTTACAATCTCTTGATCCATTGTTTCCCCTGCTACTTTAATTGTCTCGCTTATTACACATCCTCCTAAACTTAGTACAGCTATATCTGTTGTACCTCCGCCAATGTCTATAACCATATGTCCGTTAGGTTCTGCAATATCAATTTCACTTCCAATTGCAGCTGCTAAGGGTTCGCTAATTAGAAAAACTTTAGATGCTCCAACCCGTGCAGCGGCTTCTTTAACTGCTCTTCTTTCAACATCAGTAGTTAAAGCAGGAATACCAATAATTAAACTAGGTTTGTAAAGGCCGAAACCACGAGAGTTAGATTTTTTTATGAAATATCTTAAAACCTCTTCTATTATATTTGGATCAGCAATTACTCCATCTTGTACAGGTCTAATTATTTGTATTTGATCGGGAGTTTTTCCAAGCATATCTTTTGCTTCTTTTCCTATAGCTATCATATTTTTTTTGTTTTTGTCTATAGCAACAACCGATGGTTCTTCAATAATAATTCCTTTGCCTCGCTGGTAAACAACAAAAGTTGCAGTTCCTAAATCTATACCTAAATCAGACTTTGCCATAATTTACCTCCTGTCTTTGATTACAATTAAAAATACAATAATTATGTGCCTGGCGGGAATCGAACCCGCATCTTTGGATCCGGAGTCCAACGCTTTATCCTTTAGGCTACAGGCACATTAATTTTGACAAAGGAAATAAAGATTTAATCTTCTTTTCATTGTCTTTAATAGAAATAATTAAGTCATATTGATTGTGCAAATCGGAAATTAGTGAAGTACTTTTTAATCCTTGTCTGTAATAAAACCAAAATATCCAAGGATCTTGGGTAAAAATACTCAAACGTTTTACATCAATTTTATTTATTATGTTGCTAATAGAAACATCAAAATCATAATGTTACTATAATTAAGTAAATCATTTTCTACTTTATAGATAGGTTTTTCTTTTAATTCTATAGCTGCATGAGGATTTTCTAGGAAAACGTTTAAAATCAAAACACTACTGTTTTGATCCTTCGTTTTTTTTAATTTTTTTTAAATGATATATCACCTTTTAGTTCATTGAATAATGACGTAGTTGTTAGTCGTTCATCTACAAAGTAGATTTGGCAACCTAGTTGTTCTTTAATATTCAAAGCCGCTTCAACAGTTAAATAAGTTTGATGTGAATATCTTCCAGATAAAGAAATAGGTAAACCAAAAACAAGTACACTTTTTTTCGTCCAAATTTAAAGATTGTAAAAAAAATCAATTAAAGAATCTGATTTAACGGTATTTTTTTGGTAAGGCTATCTTAAGATTTTCATCAGCAACAGCTATTCCACATAAGGTGTTTCCATAATCAACGCAATATATACTCATTTTTCTAAAAGTTCACCTACTATATCTTTTTCATTTTTATCAATTCATAACTTATGTTATTTTGGTTAATATTTTTTTTATAGATAATTCATTGCTTGAAGAAACAACAATTACTGGTTCGCAATTTTCTGATAAACTTTGAGGACATGGAAAAATTTTACAAAAAAAATCCCATTTTGTATTAATAAATTTTTTTATATAAATAATATCATAATTTTGCGTAATAATAATTGTATCCAGATTAATAGTTGTTGTGATAATTTTATTCAAATTATACACCTCTAGCTCCTATTTTAGTGGTATCTCCTTTTAAGAATTCTATGAATTCTCTTGTATCAAGATTTTCATAAAAATATATGGAGTTTTTAAGCAACCAACTATCAAGAATGTTTTCTTTAAAATTAGAAGTATCACGTAATTTTTTTTAAATCAAACGGATTAGTAATTTCTATATCTTCGTTATGAATTTTTATTAAATTAGCTTCTTGAAGAACTCCTAAAACAACAAATGCAAGGTCATTTTCTCCTTTAAACAAAGTACTCACAACAGTATCTATTTCTGGATTGTTTGCTTTAATAAAATCATAAGTTTTCTTTAGAATTTTAAAAGACGGGTACTTTTTGGCATAATCATACATTAGTCTAACCTTAAATTTTTATCATATCCAAAACAATAGAAATCTTTTGATTTTTATTAGTCCATCCAGAAACTAAATCTAAAAACTCTAAGGCTGTTTTTGGCACATCAAGAATTATAATTGTTGTAGGATAACCTTTTGTTTCTAAAGCTAGTCCATTATTTGAGAAAGAGGTTACATATAAGTATGCATATTCTCTTCTAAACTCTTCTCTTGCTAACATTTTTTTCTCTATAACTCATAGAGTGGTTAAAAACTTTGACATTACCATCATTTATGTTAAGTTTTTTTATCCATTAACTTTATAAGGGATTTTTGTCTGTTAGGTTCATTTAGAACTATAACACGACTATTTCTAGTGTCGATATATTCTTTCATAATACTAACGATACTACCTCTTTCTTTTGTAACTTCAAAATTATTATTTGCAGAAGAAGCCATTAAAATTTTGAATCCATAATTCTTTAATAGTTCTTTTAGATTTTCATCATACAGAGCTCCAAACATGCTTACATTTTGTTTTGCAAATATATAATCTCTAAACTCGATGAAATCTCTAACTTTTCTAATAACCGGATGAAATAAAGTGTAAAAGGGTTCATCAATTATAATTTGGCAGTCAATTGAGTCAAACAATGCAATATTTTTTTTAGAAATTCAGGTACGGTTAAGAAAAATACTTCATATTTTGAAAGCACATTTGAATTTATAGAGTAATATTTATTTATAAAAAGAATATTTTCTGGCAAATAAGAAGAGATAATTTTATAAGAATGTTCTAAAAGACTTTTTGTACCAGATATTAATATTACTTTCTTCTTACTTTCCAGGTTTAATAAGATTTTTTTTGATTAAAGAGACATTTTTGAGCTTACTAGGTAAAAACATTGCTATCTTATTGTAATATAAGTTTTCATTTAATACTTTAATTTGAGAAATCTTATCTAGTTCATCTTTTAATATTGGATTTAAAAGATCATTTTCTGAAGATTCTTCAAAGAAGAAACTTTCTTTAATGCTTAAATCCTGTAAATAAAATTTTATATAACTGTTTTTAGATTATATGAATTTTCTATTCTAAAGGTACCAACAACGTCTACCAAAAGATCTTTTCTTTTGTTCCAATTCAGATTTAATAAGTTAATTCCTAGATCATACCCTAAAACGTCAACTATTAATGAGTTATCATTTCTCAAAATGCCAGAAAAGTTTTGAGAACCATTACTGAAAAATTTAAAATTTTCAATTTTAGCATTCTTTATTAGAAATAATGGTTCAGGATTCATATAACCAAAAGGTTCCAATTTTTCTAGGTCTTCAAACATGTTTGGAAATATACTGTCGATTTCCATATCTATCTCTAGATAGTATGAAATTTCTTTTTTTTCCATAAAGTTCTTTATATACTTTGTTAACAGATTTTCTAAGAGCTTCTATATTTTTTTTGAGTAGCAGGAGAAACCTGCAGCTAGCTTATGTCCTCCAAATTCTTCAAGAATATTTTCTTCGCTGACTTTAAGTAATAGTTCCATTAGGTCAATTCCTTGCGGACTTCTTCCAGAACCTTTACAAATATCTTTACTTTTGGAGATCATTAAAACAGGTTTATTAAGTTGACTTGATAATTTTGAAGCGACTATACCAAGGACTCCTAAATGCCAATTTTCACCACTGAGAACTAACACATCATCATCTTTGTATTCTGGATGTAAATCTAGTAAACTCAAAGCATATAGGTATATTTCTCTTTCTGTACTTTGCCTTTTTGAATTGAGTTTTAAAAGATCAGAAACAGCTTTATTGATTTTTTTCTTCATCATCTAAAGTTAATAACTTAAAAGCTGCATATGCATTTGCCATTCTGCCTGCTGCATTTATTTTCGGAGCTACTTTATATGCAATTGTTCTTGAATCGATTTCGGATTCAACTATTTTTAGTTCGTTTAGTAAATATGCAAGTCCCTTGGTTGGGTTGGTTTTTAACTTTTCAATCCCTCTTATTACAAAATATCGATTTTCAGATAATATAGATACTATATCAGCAATAGTGCCAACAGCTACTAGGTCTATATATTCGAAAGGATCTAATGATTTATCAAAAGTTTCAAATAGTGCTTGAAGCAATTTAAAAGTTACACCAACCCCCCCAGCTAAATCTTTAAAAGGATATTTGCAGTCATTTCTTTTAGGATTTAAAATTGCGTCGGCATTTGGAAGCTCATCTTTAGGGATGTGGTGATCAGTAACAATTACCCTCATTCCTAAAGATTTGGCATAGTCTATCTCTTTTAATGATGTGGTTCCGCAGTCTACGGTTACTAGGTTATTGTAACCTTTTGACTTTAATTCAAAAATTGCCTTTTCATTAAGGCTATATCCTTCATCTATTCTAGATGGGATATAAGAGGTTACCTCAAAGCCTAATTTTTTTTCATTCCAAGATATAAAACCGCGCACGAAGTAACTCCGTCAACATCATAATCGCCAAATATTGCTATTTTCTCTTTTTTTTGTTTAATCGTTTTTAATATTTCTACAGCTTTTGACATGTCTTGCATTAGAAAAGGATCATAAGTTCGCTTTTCTGGATAGTTTAAAAATATATCAGCTTCTTCGGGATTGGTAATGTTTCTTGATACTAGAAGTTTACTTAAAAAAATCTGAAATTCCCAAAGAAAGAGATAGGTTTTTTTGCGATCTTTTCCCTTTCTTTATAATGAGGATCCTTTGGGTCCCAAAAAAACCTTCCATTTTCCACCATATTAAATTTCTCCCTTCTTATTATTTTTTTCTTTATATATATTATACATTATAGGACTCCACAAACCAAAACAAGTATATTAAGAGGGATATAAATGTAGTATAATTAACTTAGTTAACTAAGAAAAAGGAGATATTAAGAGTGAAAAAAATGTATTTTGACTTTGTCAATTTTGTTTCTATCAATTTCTAGTATATTTGGAGCACTTTCAATTGATGATTTAATTAATCTTTCAAAAAAATATTGGGACACTAGAGATAGCCTGGGAAAAATTTTTGGATTATTTACAAGAAAATCCATCTGATACTCGGATTTCAGAGGTTGGTGAATTGATCTCTGCAAAAATATATTTATACAACAAGTATAAAGATTTTTATTTTGTGAATGAGCTTATTACAGAAAACATTAAGTCTTTTTGTATCAACTTAGGTGTATTAAGTACTGATTTTCGTATACCCAAAGAGGATACAGAAAAGATTATTTTATATTTCCACAAATTCCTGATATTGTTGAAGAAATTCTAACAACCGGTAATTTTTCTGAACCGTCTTATAAGTATTTGTACAAATTAGAAGGCTTAAATTATTTTATAATTGTTGACTCATATGATTTATTTGTTCAAAAGATTATAGAAAATTCAATTAAATTGCCAATTTTTTTTGATGAAGACATGAAACATTTTGTATTAACCTTTGTTCCAAAAAAAATAATTTTGCTTTATTTGAAGAAATTATTAATAAGTCTAAATATATAGTAAATGAGGAGAACTACTTAGGTATATACAGTCTTCTTTCTTTTTTTAAATGATAATAATGCATTAAAGCAGTCTCTAGTAATTTATTCACAGCTTGACAAATATTTCTCGTTAAAAAGGAGCTTACTTCGCTTAACAATAGCGTTTTTTTTGTAGAAAAGCAAGAACTATCATCTTTTATTTCTCAAGTTTTTGATGTAGGTAATGAACTAAAAGACCTTCAAATTGAGAAAACTCTTTTATCTAATATGTATTATTCACTGTTAAAAACTTTAAATTCTAAATTAGAGAGTATTCAGGAGCGTGTACCAATTGAAAAAGACTTTGAAGAGTTAACTCTTGCTTTTAACAATGAAATTAACGGTGAAATATTAAAACTACAAAATAATGTGGTGAGGATTCAAAGTTATCCTGTCGGTAAGACTAATGTGTCTACACCTTTAGCAGATCAAAAATCTGAAGAAAAAAGCTCAAAATAATGAAAAAAATAAATTTTACTTCTACTTTTTTTATATGTGGTTGTTGGAATAGGAATTGTAATTTTGTTTGTTTTATTATATTTTGAATTATTTCCTTCATATAATAAAATCAATTTTTTTTATGTAATCTTAAATTTGGAAAATATGCAGTACATTTAGCTGAGAAGTTGGTGATTAAAGATCCAGGTAACTATAAAAATTTTCTAATATTAGCAAGAGCTTATGAAGTCTTAGGAGATTATACATCTTCTATAAATGCATATAGATCAGCTATAAACTTAAAAGATAAAAACGTAAACGTCTTTGATAAAAAGGATAGTTAAAAGGAGATAGCAAACATGGAAGAGTCAAATTTATTAATTTTATCTACTTCTTTAGATGAAATGTTCGTGATGTTAAAAGATAAAAATAATAAGATATATAAAAAAAATTTGCTAGGTAAAAAAAATCCGGAAATTATCTAGCAAGTGCAATAAATGATATATTTAAAGAAACAAACTTAAAAATAAATGATGTTGAAGAGTATGCAGTTGACATTGGCCCAGGATCGTTTACTGGAATAAGAGTGGCAATAGCAACTTTACAAGGTATGTTAGTAAGTCAACCTGAAAAAGAGGTTCGTACATTTTTATCATCTGATTTTATATATCTTTCCTCTTTAACAAAGAATAAAAATTATCTAATAGACAAAAAAATTGGCAGTATTAAACGAGCTAGAGAAAACGCCGCTATGTGGCTCTTTATCAGAATAACAAAAGAATTTTTGGCCCGGAAATGGTGTTTTATAATAGGTTTGATAAAATACTAAATGAAAGCATTTTAATAAACAAGGAAGCGATTTATTTTAAGGAAAAATATCATCTGGAAAACGAGCTATTAATTTCAGAGTTAGATAGCCAAAGTGTGATCGAAGTTGCCTTGAGGGGTAAACGAGTGAAAGTTGAAGAATTAAAACCTTTGTACCTTCAAAAACCGATTGCTGTAGAAAATTATGAAAAGAATAAAAAAATGATCTCAACTATTTATTGTGAAAGAGTTTATCTAATAAAAAAAATGTAATGTGAATCCAAATAAAAAGCTTAAACTATATAATAATTTCAAAGGTTTTCTTGGGTTAGTGTTTATTAGGTAGATTATAAATGAGATTCCAATTCCAGTAAATATAGAGTGCCAAAATCCTCTATGTTTAGTCAGGGCGTTGAACAACAGCCCTAAAAGTACCCCCCCTATTAATATCCCTAACATTATAATAATAAAATTTGATATATTGTATGAAAAAGGTAAATAAGATCTATATAGATAGTCAAACGTAAATAAATAATAGACCGAACCGAAGATTAATAATAATCTAAAAAGTTTATTAATGAACGAATTATTATGATCGACATCTGAAAAATCACTGCCCAATACAAATAAAAAAATAAGACACAATAATTTCCGAGGTATATAATTCACTTCAAATTTAAAAAGGCTATAAAACCAATTAAATAAGAAAAAGAAGACAGGAAAAATAAAAATCCCCGAAAGAATATGAGTTTTAAAATTAGGCATTGTTTATATTTTGCACCTTACTTTGCTCATCAAACGTTAGTACTTCCATAGGTTGGTTTTTTTATCCAACATTCGATAATACCACCATTTTTTTATGTCTTTGTAAAATAATATTTTGGATTGTTCACATTTTATTGTTTTTGAAATGGTTTTTAAAATAGGCCTTTTATAATACTGTAACTGCTGCAAGGCTTTTGCAGAAAGTTTGTCAACTATAAGAGAATTTGCCCCCCCTGCGGAGAATATAAAGTCAACATAATTTGATATTTTAGAGATGGTAATATTTTTAATTTCATTATGAGCCCAGTTGAATGTTCCATAAGTTACAAACTCTCCTAAGAAGTTAAATAAAGGAATACCTTCCAAATTATAATAATTTAATAATCTTTCTAATGCTTGTGGAGTAACAAATATGACTTTTCCAGTATATAATATTTTGTCTCCATTCTTAAGTTTTTTTTAGGGTTTCTAAAGAAATAGGATAGATTAGGTTTATCAAAATACCATATCCTCCTCAGAATAGTTTTGATCTTCAAAAGATCTTCCAGCCTTAGAAATTATTTCATAAGTCAAAGTTTTAAGTGAAATAACAAAGTCAACATTTTCTACAACTACATCTTCACTTACATTAAGCGTAACTGGAGTAAAATTTAAAATTCCTTTTATACCTGCTTCTACTAACAAATCTGTGACAGGTTGAGCAGCAGAGGGTGAAACCGTTAAAATAGCTATCTCAAAATTAGTTTTTTTTAATATCTTCTTTTAAATCGTTAATGTGTTTAATCACTATTCCTGGTAACAAAATAGAATTAACCTTTCGTTTATCTACATCAAATGCAGAAACAATTTTAAATTTATTTTTTTCAAGCTCTGGATAATGTGATATTGCCTTTCCTAAATTTCCAACACCGATTATAGCGACATTCCAAACCCTTTCAGTACCAAGGATGATATGTATTTTTGATAATAATTTTTCTACGTTATAACCTACGCCTCTTTTTCCGAATTCTCCAAAATAAGAAAGATCCTTTCTTACTTGAGAGGCTTTTATATTCAGTGCTTCGGCGATTTCTTTAGAAGATGTTTTTTTCTACCCCCCCTTCTTCTTTTAATTGTGTTAAAAATCTATTATACATCGCAATTCTTTTTATAGTGGGCTTTGGAACTTTGATTTCTTTCATATTTGTAAAGTTTTCCTGCATTAATTCACTATTTCAAAGGCAGAAAAACCCTTACACCTCCTTTATAAATTTTTGGATGTGTCTTAATATTGAAAATACAGCCAATGCAATTACTTTGTGTCATTTGACTAGGATATTGACTATTTTTCCTGGAACATATATTATTTTCGTAATTGATTTATTTTCTAGGTATTTTTGAATTTTTCATCTTCTAGAACAATTTTTTTTAATTTCGTCTTCTGATGAATTCAAATTTATAGTAATCTGAGATCGTAATTTGCCGTTTATCTGAACGGCTATAGTTACTTCTTCTACTTTTAGGGCTTCTTTGTCTACTTCGGGCCAAAAAGCATTGATTATGAGATTTTCATTTCCTAACATACTCCATAGTTCCTCGCAGATATGTGGAGCAATAGGGGAAAGCATCAATACAAAATCATCCCCCCCGATTTCTCTTAATAAATCTAAATTCCAATCATTTTCGTTTACTTCGTTTAGATAGTTATTGAAATCGTTTAATAATTCCATTAAAGAACTAACAGCAGTATTAAATTGGAAGTTTCCTTCTATATCATTTGTTATTTTTTTCTATAGTCCTATGCAATTTTCTTCTCAAATCTTTTTCAATTTGATTTTTAAGATGATATTTTGTGTGAAATTGTATATTATCAATTTTATCAATGATTTTCATATATGTGTTCCAAACTTTATTTAAAAATCGATAAGTTCCTTCAATTCCTGAATCGTTCCATTCAGCATCTTTTTCTGGGGGGGTGCCATAAATAGTATGTAAGTTCTAAGGGCATCTGCTCCATATTTTTTTTAATCATATCATCTGGGGATACAACGTTTCCTTTTGATTTAGACATTTTTGCGCCATTTCTATAAATCATTCCTTGTGTAAAGAGATTTTCAAAAGGTTCATCAAAGTCAAGATAATTTAGATCTTTTAATACTTTAGTTATAAATCTTGAATAGAGTAGATGCAAAATGGCATGTTCTACTCCACCTATGTATTGATCAACAGGTAGCCAATAATTAACATCGTTTTTATCAAATGGTTTATCAGTTAGATTGGGATTAATATATCTTAGGTAATACCAAGAACTATCAACAAAGTATCCATCGTATCTACTTCCCTTTTAGCATCACCACCACATATTGGACATTTTACATGTTTGAAGTCAGGATGATCGATCAACGGACTAGTACCAGTTGGCTTAAACTCAACGTCCCTTGGTAATCTTACAGGTAGATCTTTTTCTGGAACGGGGATAGTGCCGCACTTTTCACAATAAATAATTGGAATTGGTGCACCCCCCAATATCTTTGTCTTGAAATAAGCCAATCTCGTAATTTATATTGAACGGAAAAAGCGCCTATTTTCTTATTTTCTAACCATTCACAAATTTTTTTTAATGGCTTCTTGATTTTCTAAACCAGAGAAAATGTCAGAGTTAACTAAAATTCCATCACCTGTATAAGCATTTTCAAGGCTTTCATCATTAGACATATTTTTTGAATCTTTAGGTTTTATGACTATTCTTATCGGTAAGTTATATTTTTTTTGCAAACTCAAAATCTCTTTGGTCATGAGCTGGAACAGCCATAATAGCTCCGGTTCCGTATTCATATAGAATATAGTTTGCAATATATATAGGTATCTTTTCTCCATTAACAGGGTTAATTGCATAACTACCTGTAAAAACCCCTACTTTTGGGGGGGCATCTTGAGAAGTTCGTTTAAACCTATCTTGTACGCTGATCATTTTAACAAATTCTTCGACTTTTTGTTGGTTTTCTGGGGGGGTTGTTAGTTCTTCTACTAACGGTGATTCAGGCGCTAGTGCCATAAAAGTTACTCCCCAAAGAGTATCAGGTCTTGTAGTAAAAACCTTTAAAGTTTTATCCATTCCATCTATTTTGAAATCAACTTCTGCTCCGACACTTTTGCCAATCCAGTTTTTTTTGCATAATTTTAACATTTTCTGGCCAACCAGTAAGTTTATTCAAGTCGTTTAATAGTTTTTCCGCATAATCAGTAATTTTAAAATACCATTGTTCTAGTCTTCTGATTGTAACTTCTGTACCACATCTCTCACATTTACCGTTAACGACCTGCTCATTTGCTAAAACGGTTTTGCAGTGGGGGGGACACCAATTAACAGGTGCTTTCTTTTTATATGCTAAACCATTCTTATATAGTTGAAGAAATAACCATTGAGTCCATTTATAGTAATCTTCTTTACAGGTGATTACTTCCCTATCCCAATCATAACTTATACCTATCTTTTTAATCTGTTTTCTAATAATATCTATATTTTTAAATGTCCATTCTTCAGGATGTAGTTTTCCTTTCTCTATTGCAGCGTTTTCAGCTGGCAATCCAAAAGCATCAAATCCAAATGGATGTAAAACATTGAATTGTTTTGTTCTTTTATATCTAGCGACAACGTCTCCAATTACATAGGTTTTTTTACGTGACCTACATGTAATGTACCTGATGGGTAAGGAAACATAACTAAATCATAAAACTTGGGTATATTATCCTTGTTAGGTGTTTTGAAGATTTTTTTTATCTTCCCAAATTTTCTGCCACTTTTGTTCAATCTCCTGTGGATTATAATTTTTATTTGTTATAGACATTTTACTGTTTTCCTCCGTTTTAAGTTTAATCAACAATTTTATATTAGTTTATCCGTTTACAAACAAAAATATGTGACGTTGTTAATTATACCACATTTATTGACCCGTAACAGTTGGAATGTAAAGATTTAAATCTTTCATAATATTGCTAATTTCTTTGTTTGGATGTTTAATTAATCTATATTGTCCAGGTTCTTTTATTAGAAAATATGTATTATCTGGAACTCCACTCTTGAAAGAAGAATTATAAGGGACTTGATATGTATATTGTGTTTCAATAGAAGGACTTTTAAAAAAAATAGAATTTATAAGGGTTTAATCCGGGTTTTAAGTTTCCTTGAAAAATAAATTTGCCTTCAGGATTTTTAAAAGAGACCCATACTTCATTGTGTCCTATAATATATATCTGAATGTAACCTGCATTAGAAGGTTCGTCTAAATGTGTTAAGATTTTATCTAAATCATTTAATTTTTTTTCTAAAAAAAACTTTTTGAAACGATAAATTTTTCAACTATTCCGTTTGGATCATAGTATCCTTGAAGTGTATTAACTTCTTTTTCAATTTCGTTAATTTTTTTTGTGTTACATTAGAATTAAGTCTATTTAATTGACTCTGAAAACTTCTTTTTAATTCGATAATTCTAATTTCGTTTGTTATTGCAATAGTTATAGCTACAAGTGTCATTACTATGAGAGTTATTTTATATTTCATATCGACCCTCCAAAAATATCTTTAATTTGTTCATATTCACTTTTCTTACCCTCTAAAATTTTTTTTATTTTTTTGAAGAGTATTATCTACTTTTTTTTGTGTTAACATTTGATATATCACTTATTTCTTGATAAGTGTATCCACTCATCCATAATTTAACTAATTCTTTTTCTTCTTCTTGTAGTTCATCCATACTTTTTGAAAAAAAAGTATTCCATTAAGAAATCTTCTTTTTCAGAATCAACATCTTCAAAATAGTAATCAGCATTCTCACTGAAGTCATCATCAGTTTTTTTCGATACTTATAGCATCAGTTAATACCTTGTGCTTATTTCTATTAAGATAGGTCACAAAAGATTTTACTTCAGAAGATATGTTCATATAAGCAAAACTTGAGAACTTAGTGTTTGCATCTTCCCTAAAATTATAAACTGCTTGAATTAAACCAACAAAACCTATTTGTAAAAAAAATCTTCGAATTCTACCCAAGTTCCATAGTATTTAGACACAATGGATTTTACCATAGGTTCAAATTTTTCTAATATAATTCCTAATGCTTCTTTGTCACCAATTTGAGATAATTCGATAAGTTGGTTTAAATGTAATCCTCTAAGTTTGTAAATATTTCTGCTCATAAAACTCCCTATTTCTAAATTTAATTCAAAAGATAATCTTAATTTACTTGTATTATACTACATAGTTCTTTAGAAAAGAAAAGGGGGGGTGAATTATTTCACCCTCTGAAAAAAATTCTATTTATTTATTTATCTTTTGTAGTAAACATAAAAGAGAAAAAAAATGCAACTTAAATTAATTCTTTTGATTTTATTCCTTAATAAACATATTGTATAATGAAAATACCCATCCCCCCGAAACATCTTAATTGATATTTCGGCCCATCCAAATGAGGACGCCTAGCGTCCTCATTTTTTTTATATCCTATTTTCAAAAAGTCTATATCATTAATTTTTTTTAATATCTCCTGGTTTTGGAACCTCATCAATATTCCATGGACCAAATTTAACTCTGGTTAATTCAATAACTTGATAGCCTAAAGATCTAATCATGTATTTTATCTGCCTTTTTTTCCTTCGCTTAGAGTTATTTGAATGAGAGAAGAATTGTCATATTTTTGTAAAATTTTGACTTTAGCTGGTAGGGTTTTATAACCTGGCTCGATCAATACACCATTTTGTAGTTTTAATATATCTTTTTGAGATAAAATGCCATTAATTAAAACGTTATATACTTTACTTATATTGTTTTCAGGCCTTAGAAGAAAATTGGCAAACATTCCATCATTAGTTAAAAGCAGTATACCGCTAGAATCATAATCTAATCTGCCTACATAAAATACTTTTTCTTTTATCTTATTTCTTATAAGATCATCTATAGTTTTTCTTCCATATTCGTCTTTAAAAGTACATAAATATCCTTTGGGTTTATTTAATAAGTAATATACCTTGTTGTCTTGTATTTTTTTTATATCATTTACTTTAATAAGTTTATTGCCAAATTCAATAATGTCGGTATCATCTAACTCATGCCAAGGTTCTTTTATTAATTTTCCATTGACACGTACACCATAAGTTATTATATATTCAGAAGATTTCCTTCTACTTAGAAACATTATCTGAAGGGCTTTTTGTAAATTCACTTTTTTTTCATATCCTCCAGTTTTTTTTATAGTCTTATCGGGTAACAAATCATAAAATTTATCAGTTAGCACATAATATGGTTGTTTTTTTTCTTTTAACTTTTTTTGACCAACCCGTATTCTGTAAGTTTTTTTGATTTGATAATAACTATTTTTACCTCTAATATTTTCTACTTCTATTAATCTACTTTCTCCATTCATAAATAGAATGGTTAATACTTCAAATTGTGTTTCTGTTAGTTCAAGTTTTCTTGGATTAGGAAAAATCATTGATTTGATTTCAGGTTTAATCTCAAATCGATATTTATTTCCATTTTTTTACTAATTCTACGCCGTGTTGATCTTGAATGTAATGAAGTTCTATTTCGGTTAAATAATGTTTTACGTCTTCTTTTTTTTATTTTCAAACGCTTGGAAATGTCTTGAAGAGAAACTCCATCTGTTTTTGAGAATATATATGCCTCTATCATTCTTATTTCAACATCGATTTTTTTTATTTTCCATATTATTCCTACTTTCTTTCACTAAATCTTTTTTTCATGACTCAATACGTTCAAAAAAAACCGTTATTATAATCAAATATTTTGTGTTGAACTAGTACCAAAGCTGCTAAAAACAAAACTACGAACTTAAGCTTATTGTAATTTGCATATTCAAAGAGGTTATACACATTAAAACGATTAATTTTTTTCTAAATCTTTAATTGCTTTCTCAACATTATAATCATCTTTTATTATTTCTAGTCTTTTTTTGATTAGTAATGTAGTCATCAAAAAAATTTTACTAGTTGATATCCAACATCCTCACTATTTAAGGTAGCAGTTTTTTTTAACTTTAACAGCTTTTCTTTTGTTTTCGCCAAAATCTTCCTTTATTAAATCTTTGGCTTGTTTTAATATATCATAATTTTCAATTGTAGTGTATATGAACTCTCTCTGCCTTTTGAAATCCTTGTCTTTAGAAGAATTGGGCAATATTTCTCTTGATTTTAAGAAAGTTAAATATGATGCTAATTCTAAAAATTCTCCTATTGAATTTAAATCTTTGTAATTAGTGTTAACATAGTCAAGAAACAGATCTGAAATAACACTAACAGATATCTGTCTAACCGATATCTTTTTTTTCTTTAACTAATTCAACTAATTTAGAAAAAGGACCTGAAAATATGTCAAATTGTACACTAACTTCCTCAAAATTTACTTTAGTTCCCCTCTCTTTTACCACCTAAGATGCATTGCGTCTTTAACTTCTTGCATTGTTTGTTTAGCAACTGTTCTTGCTTTTTCATTTCCTTCTAATGCAATATTTTTGGTTTCATCTATGGATATATTTGCTAGGTTATTCCAAATTGGCTGCATTTCTTCTTTCATATTTCTGATAAGCAATTTTTACAATCAACGCAACCAATTGAAGCAGTTGTACATCCATGAATTACCCATTCTTTTTCATCTTGTAATTTTGTAAATGCTTTATGATATTCCCATACAGGACATTTTCAGGATCACCTGGATCAGTTCTTCTAATTCTAGCTGGATCTGTCATCATGGGTAGTATTTTTCTTTCAACTCTTTTTCATTTGTTTCAATATTAATTATATTTCCATAACTTTTTGACATTTTTCTTCCATCTGTTCCTGGTAACTTTTTAACTTTGGATATTAATGCTTGAGGTTCGGGAAAAACTTCACGATATTGGAGATTAAATTTTCTAGCAGTTTCTCTTGTAAACTCTATATGGTAAATCTGGTCTTCACCAACAGGGACTATGTCACCCTTATACATTAAGATGTCAGCAGCTTGTAGTAAAGGATATCCTAAGAAACCTAAATTCGTTAAATCTCTGTCAGATATATTATTAATTTGATCTTTGTAGGTGGGGGGGATTCTTTCTAAACGTGATACAGAGGTTATCATACTTAACAATAAATATAGTTCTGCATGTTCTTTAATAGCCGATTGAACAAACAGCACGCTTTTTTTCAGGATTCAATCCAACAGCAAGATAGTGCCTGAGAATATCTAACGTTGATTCTTCAATAATTTCCACACTATCAAAGTGTGAAGTCAATGCATGCCAATCTGCAACAAAAAAAGAAGTTATTAGGCGACTTTTCCTGAATCTCTACCCATTCTTTTAATGTGACAAGATTTCCAATATGTAATTTTCCTGTGGCTCTCATACCACTAACTATTATCATCTTATGCCTCCATCTTTGGAATAATTAGTCATATTTATATGATCATATATAAAATTATAACACACAATTGATTTATATTGATTTATGGGGGGGCTTTAAAATTATATATGGGTTTTATTCTTTCTATTATCTCTACAGTATCTTTAATTGCTTCTTCAATTTCTTCAAGTGGTTTATATACCATAGGAGATTCATCTATTGTTTGAAAACCTATGGAAGTTGAATATATTCCACGCATGCTATTTTTAAATTTTTCTAAATCTAATTCTTTTTTTTGCCTGTCTTCTACTCATGATTCTACCAGCCCCCCCATGAGGTGCGGAATAATTCCAGTCAGGATTTCCTTTCCCAATACAGATTAAACTGCCATCTCTCATGTTAATTGGTATTATCAATTTTTCTCCTTTTTGAGCTGAAACTGCACCTTTTCTTAAAATCATTTTTTTCTAGATCTATATAATTGTGGATAGTTGAAAAGTGTTCTAAAACTGTTAAATTTAAATTTTGTACAATTATATCAATCATTGCTCTTCTATTTGTTTGAGCATAATGCTGAACTATCTTCATGTCGTGTAGATAATCATTAAAAGGTCCATTTTCAAGATAAGCCAAATGTTTTGGAATATTTGTTTTTTTCAGAATTAACAAGCTTTTTTTTCTTTTTTTTCTTAGACTTTTTTTTGTAGGAAGGGAGCTTCCAGATAATAATGCGTAAGCTAAATTTTGATAGTATTCAGCTACTTCTTTTCCTAAATATCTACTTCCCGAATGAACAAGAAGGTATAGATGTCCATCTTTATCTATGGCTAACTCTATAAAATGATTTCCTCCGCCTAAAGTGCCTATACTCAATAGCGCCCTTTCAAGATCAACATAGTCCCTACATTTTAGATTAAAAATGTTTGTATTTTCGACATAGGGGGGGTGAGGAGTTGTTCTAACTCTAAATCCAGAAGGAATTTCTCTCCGAATTATACTATCAAGTAATTCAAAATTTACTTTGTTTTCTTGTATTTTACAAACATTTACTCCACAACCTATATCTACCCCCCCAACTAAATTAGGAACAACTTTATCTTTTATAGTCATTGTTGTTCCTATTACGCATCCAACTCCAGTATGTGCATCTGGCATTATCCGAATTTTGCTTCCCTTTACAAATTCTTGATTGCAAAGTTCTTTAATTTGTTTTATAGCTTCTTCTTCTAAACTTTTAGCAAAAATTTTTGCTTCATTAAACTGTCCTTTAATTACTAACATATCATTCATTCCTTATCTTACATTTTATCTATCAAAATAATAACATAAAAGTGTTAAAAATCTTAAAATAGGATATAATAATCATGAAGATAATTAATTTTTTTTCCATTTAAGGTATTTATTTTAAAGTTTCTTTAAAATCAGACGATAATAAATTTGAGAGTCTGTGTAGGAGCAAATTGTATATTTGTCTAGTAGTTATTTTTGTAAGGGGGGGATGATAAAATGGCATATAATCCTTATTTAGGTTCTTTTCAAATGCCTGGTATTGCTTCAGGCTTTGACACAGCTTCCGTAGTTTCCAAATTGATGGAAGTCGAAATGCAGCCTTTAAATAGGGCACAAGAAAAATTTGATACTCTTAACTATCAGCAAAAAGTATGGATGCAGGTAGATAAGAAATTAGAAGAATTTTATGATTTTTTTAATAGAGTTTAAGTTGCAAGGAAATTTAATTCCTAAAAAGGCTGTTTCTTCCGATGAAAAAGTCTTAACAGCTTCTTCTTCAGCGGATGCAGACAATGCAACTTTTTATTTAAAGGTTAATTCTTTAGCTTCTCCTACAGTGGTTGTTGGCGAAGTGACAGATTCAACAATTAAAAAGAAATCTACGATAGGCTCAATTTTGGAAATTGAGGATGATACTCAAGAAATAAAGTTTTCGATTTCAAAAGATGGAGGATCAACTAAAGAGATTACTCTTTCTTCAACTGATACCATTAATGATTTAATAGCAAAGATAAAAGGTTCTGAAGCAGACGTGAGTGCAAAGTTTGATGAGGCAAACAGTAAGTTTTTTTAATTAGCGATAAAAATGGTCCAGAAATATTAGTGTATCTGCCGAAGAAGGTTCTTTAGGGAAAGTGTTATTAGAGAAGTTGGGATTATTAAGTGGGGGAAACAACTACAGGTAGTTATGCAGAAGTTGAGTTGTCTTTTGATGGTATAAATCCTTCAACAACATACGAACAGTTAAATGAAAATACAATTAATATATTTGGTACAACGATAGAATTAAAATCACTTTCTGATGAGTTTGTTAAAATTTCAGTAGAACAAGACATAGATAAGAGTGTCGATACTGTCAAACAATTTGTAGATAAGTATAATGAAACAATTACTTATGTATATGATTTACTTCATGAAAGTAAGGTTACTGATAAAGCTGCCGAGGACATGACTGAAGAAGATTATATGAAAGGGATATTAGCTAGAGATAGAAATTTAGAGAACATTTTTTTATAAATTAAGAAATATGGTTTATTCTTCTACTAATGTAGACGGAGAGTTTAAAAGTTTATTAAGTATAGGAATAGGTTCGGGAGATACAGGTAGAAATTATGAAAGCACCATGAAAGGACTTATTAAATTAGACGAGGATAAACTTAGAGAAGCTTTGAATAATAATCCAGAAGATGTTTGGAAATTATTTGCAACAAACGATAAAACTAATGAAAAATATGGTGTTGCGCAAAAATACAGAATTATGTCTATGATGTCACTAAATTTAATGGCTATATTGACAGAATTGCCGGCACTAACGGTACGATAGGGAATCAAATGAGAAGCCTTGCTAAAGAAATGACAAATCTTTTGGATAAACTGCAAAAGAAGGAAGCTTACTATTACGCTAGATTTACGGCAATGGAACAAGCTGTTCAAAAGTTATCAATGCAAGGTGCTTATATTCAAAACGCATTCTCTAAACAAAATCAATAACAACAAATAATCAAAAAAAATGGTGCTGTTAGTTAACAGCACCATTTTTTTGTGGTTTATAATATCTAAATCATCCTACAGATTTTTCTCTACCAGTAGCAATCTCAGCCTCTTTTTCCGGTTGAACAACTTCATAATTAAGATTTGTGTATAAACTTAGACCAGTACCTGCTGGGATAGGTTGACCAACTATGACGTTTTCTTTTAATCCTTTAAGTTTGTCAACTCTTCCTTCGATCGCAGCTTCAGTTAATATTTGTACAGTTTGTTGGAAAGAAGCTGCAGAGAGCCATCCTTCCCTCTCGAGTGAAGCTTTAGTTATTCTTAAAAGTCTTCTTTCAAATCGAATAATATTTTTAGGATTGATTAGGTACTTTTTAGAGGTTCCAACCAATTGGCTTGTACCGTCTTCAGTTTTAATTTCTTTATATTCTTCGTATACTTCTATTTCTTTGATACCTGCTTCTATTATATCTTTAATTATGTCTTCTGTTATAGTTGTTCCCTGGTCGTATATTTTGCTTTCTTCGTCATCGTTTTCTGAAGCAATAATTACTTTTTTTTGGCTAATTTTTTTTACCAATTACGATTTCTCTGTTTTTTTTCAACTGATGAATTTTTATTTTTTTATCTCTTCATTAATTTTTATAACTCTGTTGTATGGTACTAAATCTCCAGGCATATAATGTGTATCTCCGCCATCTATTACCTCAACTTTGTTGATCATTTGTCTAATGATAATTTCAAAATGTTTATCGTGGATGTCAACACCTTGTTCTGCATATATTTTCTTTATTTCACTCAAAAGATGGTTTGATAATTCGTCTACACCTAAATCTTTAAGTATTTTCCTTGGCTTTATGTTTCCTGAAGTCAATCTTTGGCCAGGTAGTACCTTATCTCCAATTTCGACTGAGGCCTTGGTTTTGTAATCCGCTTCGTAAATATCTAACTCTCCATCAGAGGTTTCTAAGATTATTCTTAGTTTTTACCTTTTTTTTATTCTCTTCGTCTCTTTCTATTGCTTTAACTATGCCTTTTGATTTTGCAAAGATTCCTTCAGGACCTTTAGTCTTTTTTTCTTGCTTCAAATAATTCTTCGGCTCTTGGTAATCCCTGCGTGATATCTTGTGCGGTAGCAATACCACCAGTGTGGAATGTTCTCATGGTCAACTGTGTACCCGGTTCACCAATCGATTGAGCAGCAATTACTCCTACAGCTTCACCGATGTTAACCAACCTATAATTTGATAGATCCATTCCATAACATTTTGCGCATATTCCTTCTTCGGCTTCGCAGGTTAAAGGAGATCTTATGAATATTAAAGGTCTTACTAATACTTTTTCAACTCCGTATTTATCTAGCATTTTTGCAGTTTTTAGATCAATTCTTTCTTGATATTTGAGAAGAGTAATTTGCTTGCCATCAACATTGATCTTAAGGTCTTCGCCTACATAAACTGCTGATTTATATGCTTTCACATGTAATGATTGTATATTGTGTAATAACAATTCTTCCTTGACTTCTTTTGTAATTTCTTCGCCTATTTTAATAAGGGTTTTATTGTCAATTATTACATCTTCTAGAGATTCATAAGAAAAAAATATCATTAAATAAATCGTCAAAATTGATTATTTTTCTTCATACTCAAGAAGCTTTTTCACTGAAATTTCTTTATTATAATTTGCTAAAGATTTTGCATCCTCTTCGTTTAGCATTAAATCTTTCTTATATTCTTTATGAGTCTTTTTGTCCTTAACAGGCTTGCCTGTTTCAGGGTCTAAAACATCTTTTATTAAGATTCTACCAAACAGAAAGTCTGAAAGATTTTCAATTTTTGAACCATCAGACCAAAGTTCTCTGGCTTCTACTCCTTTTTCAGTACCACAATCATGTTCTGTAATTGTAATTGCTTGAGCAACATCTACTAGTCTTCTTGTAAGATACCCTGCTGTAGATGTCCTTAAAGCAGTATCTGCTGATCCTTTTCTTGATCCGTGAGTTGATGTGAAAATTCTAGTTCCGATAATCCATTCTTAAAATTGGAGGTAATAGGAACTTCAATTATTTTACCAGAGGGGTCAGCCATTAAACCTCTCATACCAGCTAGTTGTTTTAGTTGGTCTATATTACCTCTTGCTCCTGATTCTATCATCATCCATATTGGATTGAAAGGATATTTTCTATAAGTTTTTGCAGTTTCTTCTGTAACTTTATTTGTTGTACTTTCCCAGATTTGTATAATTTCTTTGTATCTTTCGGTATCATTTAAATAACCTTCTTCATACAGCGATTCAATTTCTAAAACCTGTTTTTTTTGCTTCTTCTATTATTTCTTCTCTTTTTGGAGAAAGTAGAACATCTCTTATAGATATCGTTAATCCGGACAAAGTTGAATAGTGAAAGCCAAAATCTTTTATACTATCTAATAATTCTGCTGTTTTGTCTATTCCATATTTTTCAAAAGTTGCAAAGATTAGATTTTTTTAATTCTTTCTTATCCATCTTTTTGGAGTAGTCAATCAGATCTTTTGGTACAGCTTCATTGAATATAACTTTTCCTATGGTAGTCTTAACAACCTTGTTCTTTTCATATCGGAGACCAATTGGTTCATGTAATGTGAAATCTGACTTTTTCCATTCTAAGTGGTCTCCTTGAAGATATATGTCAGAATCAATTATTTTGAAGTATTCATAGGCATAAACTGCTTCCATATTATCAGAAAAAAACATGTCTAGTAAATTCATCTTTACCTATATCTTTTGGATTTTTAGGTAATTGGGTACTTTCAAATTTATTGTCTTCATGCATCGTCAAATAATAGGTGCCTGCAATTATATCTTTTCCAGGCATGGATATAGGTTTACCATTTGCAGGAGATATAATATTATACCTAGACAACATTAAAAATTTAGATTCTGCTTGAGCTATGTTAGATAGTGGAATATGTACAGCCATTTGGTCTCCATCAAAATCCGCGTTAAACGGTGGACATACCAAAGGATGTAACCTTATTGCATTTCCTTCTATTAATTTTGGTATAAATGCTTGAATTGAAATTCTATGAAGAGTAGGTGCTCTGTTTAATAATACAGGGTGACCTTTGATAACTTCTTCAAGAACTTCCCAGGCTTCAGGCATTTCTTTTTCTATTATAGTTTTTTTTGAATTTTCTTGCACTTTTACTTGCAGCATTTGAACCTTTAAGTAATTCCGCTAAAACAAAAGGTTTGAATAATTCTAGTGCCATTTTTTTAGGGAGACCACATTCATGAAGCTTTAAATCCGGTCCTACAGCAATAACTGCTCTTCCTGAGTAGTCAACCCTTTTACCTAAAAGATTTCTTCTGAATCTACCTTTTTTTTACCTTTTAATAAATCAGTTAAAGATCTTAAAGGTCTTCTGTTTCTGTCTGTCATTGGTTTGCCAACACGACCATTATAAATTAGTGAGTCAACAGCTTGCTGTAATATTCTTTTTTCATTTCTAACTATTATTTCTGGTGCATCCATTTCTAATAATTTCTTTAATCTGTTGTTTCTATTTATAACTTTTCTATACAAATCATTTAAATCGGTAGCTGCGAACCTTCCGCCTTCTATTTGAATTAAGGGCCTTAAATCAGGTGGAATAACAGGAATTAAATTAGTTATAAGCCATTCAGGTTTGTTTCCGGAACTAATAAAATCGTTTACAAGTTTTAGCCTTCTTAAAATCTTTAAAGCCTTTTGGCTTTTTTTTATCTAACTTTTCTAGTTCAGATTCTAATCTAGCTTTCAATAGTTCAAGGTCTATCTTTTTCAACAACTTTTGAACAGCCTCTGCACCAAATCCTGCTTCAAATTTTTCATATTTGTTTATTTGATAAATTCGTTCATTATCTTCTTCATCTTTTGCTAAGACATCTTTTACACCAAATTCCAGCAATTGATTAAGTACATCTTGAGTGATTTTAAGTCCTTTTTCGAATTTTTTTCTCTGGAAAATCTATATCTTCTGCTAGAATTTTATTGATTATTTGCTCTCTTTCTTCTTTTATTTTTGAATTTAATATTTTCATTACTTCTTCATAGGCTCTAGCTTCATCTTCAAGTAAAATATCTCCGATTTTTTTTACCAATTCTTTTAGCAAATCTTTTATCTAAGTCAGTTATAACAACAATAGGAGTATCTCTTTCTATATCTCTTTCAACTTCTATTGATCCTGGATAATATTCCATGAATAAAGAATATTCTTTTTGAGTTAGATAATCGTCTTCATACAAAAATCTATCTGCTAAAGGCGTTCCTTTCTCAACGTTTTGGTCTTGTTCAACCATAATTGAAGCGCCTTCAAAAACAGGATATTTTCTTTCAAGACCGGTTTCATCTCTAATTATTATCCAAGTTAGTTCTCTTTCGGTTTCTGTAAGCTCGGATTTAATGTCAACTTTTCCACTTATATCAGCTACAGGTAACCCTTTTACTGAAGATGTTTTGACAGCGGGTTCAACGTGTATATCCAAATATTGAGAATAAATTTCAAATTCTTTTTGATATAAAATTTCACCCGGATAATATCCTAAAGCATCGTTTTCCTGACTTGTTAACACTAAATAAGCTCTTTCTACCACTCTCTTTGAGCCGTAATAAATGATATTTTCTAAATCTTTTACTCCTATATTTAAAAGAACAGAAAGAACAGATGGAGAAGACTTAAGATACCAAATATGAGAAACTGGGGGGGTAGCTAATTCTAAATGCCCCATTTTTCTTCTTCTTGCTTCTTTTGATTCTACCTTAACCCCCCCACATCTTTCACAAACTGTACCTTCGTATTTTTTTTCCTTTATACTTTCCACAAGCGCATTCGTAATCTTTTGTAGGTCCAAATATTTTTTTCGCAAAATAAACCGTCTTTTTCAGGTTTTCCTGTTCTATGATTTAAAGTTTCGGGTTTTGTAACTTCACCATTAGAATTTGTTAGAATTATTTGTGGTGAAGCAACCCCCCCAATCTTGATTTTAGCAATTTTTCTTTGAAAGGAAGAAACATTCGCCATTAAAAATTCACTCCTTGAGGATTAATTTTCTCTGCTGCTTGGAGCATGAAATTAACCGTATCCTACTAAATAAACGACATAATCTAAATTTTATCAATGTCTAATTCATTACCTTCTTCATCATATATCTTAATATCAAGCAACAAACCTTGTAACTCTTTTACTAAAACTTTAAAACTTTCAGGTATACCTGGTTCAGGCAAGTTTTCACCTTTTAAAATTGCTTTGTATACCTCATTTCTCCCTCTAATATCATCAGATTTATAGGTGAGCATTTCATTAAGTGTGTGGGCTGCTCCATGAGCCTCTAAAGCCCAGACTTCCATCTCACCAAACCTTTGCCCTCCAAAATGAGCTTTACCTCCTAAAGGTTGTTGATGAATTAACGAATATGGTCCTGTGGAGCGGGCGTGAATCTTATCTTTAGCTATATGAGAAAGTTTAAGCATGTACATAGAACCAATAGCTACAGGAAAGTCAAAAGGTTCACCAGTTCTACCATCTCTTAATACTATCTTTCCTGTGGGATAATCTTCATCTTCTCCTAAATCAAGACCTTTCTCCTTTCTAATTTTATGAAGTTCATTCATTATTTCATCTTCTGTGGCTCCATCAAATATGGGAGATGCGTAATAATCGTTGGTTAGCATCGAAAGCCAGCCTAAATGTAACTCTAGAATTTGCCCTATATTCATACGAGATGGAACACCTAATGGGGATAAGAGCATTTGCAAAGGTGTACCGTCGGGCATAAAGGGCATGTCTTCTTTGTTTAAGATAGTAGATATTACACCTTTATTTCCATGCCTTCCAGCAAGTTTATCCCCAGCTTCAAGAGTTTTCTTGGTTGCTATGAAAACCTTAACATATTTATTAACACCTATCTCTAAAGAAGGTATATCTTTTCGATCAAAAACTTGAACATTTATTACTCTACCTTCAACTCCATGAGGCAATGTTAGGGAAGTATCTTTTACATCTCTTCCTTTATCTCCAAAAACGGATTTAATAAGTTTTTCCTCAGGTGAGGTATCTGACTCACCCCCCCTTGGAGTAACTTTACCTACCAAAATGTCTCCAGAAGAAACATAGGATCCTACTTTAACAATTCCATCTTCATCTAAATTTCTTAATAAATCTTTTTCACATTTGGAATATCTGCGGTGATTTCTTCTGGTCCTAATTGGGTATCCATAGCCTTGGTTTCATAAACCTCTATATGAATAGAAGTAAACGTGTCATTTTCTAGCAATTCTTCACTAACCACTATGGCATCTTCAAAATTGTAACCTTCCCAAGATATAAATCCCACTAAAACATTTTTTTCCTAGTGCAAGTTCTCCCATGTCCATTGATGGACCATCTGCTAAAGGATCACCTTTTTCTACAATTTCTCCAAGGTTAACTAGCGGCATTTGGTTTATACACATATCTTGGTTGGATCTAACATATTTCATCAAAATATATTCATCCTGAACGGTTTTACCTTCTGAATCTATTATAGGTTCATCTTTATCATTTAATCTAGTAATTATAATTTTTCTGCCGTCTACATAATCAACAACTCCACGATGTTTAGCAAGGATTAAATAACCTGAATCTCTTGCTGCTAACCATTCTACACCGGTACCAACAAAAGGAGCTTCAGTTTTTAGGAGTGGAACGGCTTGTCTTTGCATATTAGATCCCATAAGGGCTCTATTAGCATCATCATGTTCTAGAAAAGGTATCAAAGCAGCTGATACCGAAGCTATTTGTTTAGGAGTTACCGAAATGTACTCTATTTCATCTCTATGGAATAAAGATACTTTTCCTAGATATCTTGCTTCAACATATTCTGTAGCAATAGTACCATCTTTAGCGACTTCAACAGATGCGGGTGCAATTTTGTGAAGTTCTTCTTCATCTGCAGTTAAATAAGTTACTTCTTGATATTGTATTTTTCCTTTTTTTAACTTTGTAGTACGGAGTAGTCAAAAATCCATACTCGTCTACTTTCGCTAAAATAGCTAGAGAAGTAATAAGACCAATATTAGCGCCTTCAGGTGTTTCTATTGGACACATTCTACCATAATGTGAGTGATGGACGTCTCTAACTTCAAATTTAGCGTGCTCTCTTTTTAAACCGCCTGGACCAATTGCTGATAATCTCCTTTTATGTGTTAATTCAGCGAGGGGATTCACTTGGTCAAGGAACTGAGATAGTTGACTGGTTGCAAAAAAAACTGATGAAAAGCTGTCATTATTGCTCTAGAGTTTATTAAAGATTGAGGGTTTATTTTATTGATAGATTGAGCAACAGCAACTTTTTCAGGAATATGTTGAACAATTTTAGAAAAAGCTCTTTCAAATTCGACTTGCATAAGTTCGCCAACTGATCGTACCCTTTTGTTACCAAGATGGTCTCTCGTATCCAAACCTTCTGGCCTTTCTGGTAACTTTAATAAATAACGAGTAGATAATATAATATCTAATTTTTCGATAGCAAAAGAATTAAAAGGATATTTTATCTTTTCTTCCATGTCTTGAGTAATTTCTTTATTTTCTACTTCTTTGAGATATTCAATATATGCACCTCTGAGTTTTGTCTGTACTTTTTGTCTACCAATGTCCGAAAAATCGAATTTTGAAGGGTTAAAATACATGTCTTCAATTTCTTCTTTAGCTTTTTGAGGTCTTGGAATTTCTGTGGGTTTTAATTTTGAATAAATTTCTTTGTATGCATCTAGTGGAGTCACGATGCCATCTTTTTCATACCTCTTTTCATTCTGTCTAAGGTTATTTGGGCAACTCGATTACATACGGTGATCATTTTCACATCATGGTCTTTTAATATATCTAGTACTTCAGAAAGCCTCATTCCCATAGTAGATTTTCTAGAAGGTTCTAATTGTTCCAGTTCTTCAAATCTCAAGTCTGATAAAACAGTGCAATCAATATAGGAAGAAACCTCAATGTCATCTTCTAAATTTATCCTTTCAGGAAATAATTTGAGAATGTCCAAATCACTTTCGTATCCCAAAGCCCTTAAAAACAAGAAAAGATTAAATTTTCTTTTTCTATCGATTCTTACTTGAAGAATTTCTTTGTTAGGGTTGTAAAGTATTTCCAACCATGCACCTTTAACAGGTAGAAAATGAGCAATAAACATTTCTTTTGTGGTATCTGTTTCTTCTTCTTTTATAAAATAAATCCCAGGAGAACGTACAAGTTGATTCACTATTACTCTTTCAGCTCCGTTGACTATAAAAATACCTCTGTCAGTCATATACGGAACATTGCACAAAACACGTCATCCTTTTCAATGATTTCGCCTGTTGAGGTATCTGTAATTCTAACACTTAAATAGACTTTAGCAGCGTAAGTTAAGCCTTTATCGCGACATTCGTCTTCAGTTACAGTTGGCTTTTCGTGTCTGCAATCAAAAAAAATCAACTAAAATATCCTTACTTTTTTTTCCGGTAGATTTTACAGATACTTGGATAGGCATGTAACTTTTTATGCTCTCTAACAATTTACGGTTTAAAAAAATCATCAAAAGAATCTTTTTGTATTTTGACTAAATCTTCGTATAAATCAGAATTTTCAGGAACTTTCCCGAAAAATTTTCTATACCTTTTACCTACTTTCCTAGTGATAGTATTCAAAAACAACCACCTCGGCATATGAAAAATATTTCTTACTAAATCAAGCAGCAAAATTCGCATTAGACAAAAAGTCCAATGCGAATTCAATTATATCGTTTTTCTTGAAAATCGTGTTAAAATATTAGTTAAATTATTTAATTTCTACTTCTGCTCCAGCCTCAACTAATTTCTTTTTGATTTCTTCTGCTTCTTCCTTGGGTACCCCCCCTTCTTTTATTTTTGCTTCAGGTGTACCAGCTTTTTCTACTAAGTCTTTAGCTTCTTTTAAACCTAATCCGGTAATTTCTCTAACAACTTTAATTACGCCAATTTTTTTTGTTCTCCAAAGCTTTTTAAAATTACATCGAAAGAACTTTTTTTTCTTCTTCAGCTGGTTGACCTGCCGCTACGCCTGGCATAGCTGCTGCCATTACTGGAGCAGCTGCGGATACTCCAAATTCTTCTTCAAGAGCTTTGACTAATTCAGCAAGTTCTCCAACGGTCATTTTTTTTGATTTCATTAATGAATTCCTCTTTTGTCATCTACCATACACCTCCAAATTTACTTATTATCTTTTATAGCGTTTAAAACATAAATAAGGTTTCTAATGTTGCCGGCTAAGGCATTAACTAAACCAAATATAGGATAATTTACGCTTCTAACAAGCATAGCATATAATTCTTGCTTAGAAGGCAGTTTAGCATATTCATTAGCTTTTTCAGAATCTATTATTTGGCCTTCTAATATTCCACCTTTAATAAAAGGTAAGCCTTTTTGGGAATCAGAAAATTTTTTTTGACAAACTTTAATACTTCAATTGGATCTACATTTTTAGCGGATAAGACAGCTGTTGGTCCAGTTAAAAAAAGGTTCAAACTCATCTTCGGATTTTTTTCGATAATTTGATAGCTGTTTTTAACAAAGAATTTCTATAGACTTTATAGATAACATCTTCACCAAAATTGTTATATAACTCCATCCTAAACTGATGAGATAAGGGAACATTCATACCAGTAAAGTCAATGAAAAGTATTAAATTAGCTTTTTCCAAAGCATCTACGAAGTCCTGAATCAAGCCTTTCTTTAGTTCTTTGGTTAACAAAAAGAACACCTCCTCATAAAAAAGCGGCACACGGCCGCGGACTATAAAAGAAATAAATGTAATATTCATCTATTTATTTCTTTATTCCACGTACCTCTGTAGGCGAGCATTATACTCTTTATCTTTCTTAAAAGACCCACTTTCTTTGGTACGCATTATTGAAAAAAAATAAATTGTGTAAATAATTAAATTATCTAATTACGCTACTTTAATCTCACCAAGAGAACTTAAATCTATAACTATTGCAGGACCCATTGTAGGACTTATAGTAGCTTTTTTTTATAAATTTTCCTTTTGAACTCTCAGGCTTCATTTTGTTGATTTGTTCAAGAGCAGAAAGAATATTTTCTTTAAGAGCTTCATTGTTAAAGGAAACCTTCCCCACTGGCACATGAATGTTTCCTGTTCTGTCATTTCGAACTTCCACTTTTCCAGCTTTAAATTCTTTCACGGCTTGGGCTATATCTTCAGTAACAGTTCCAGCTTTTGGTGAAGGCATTAGTCCACGAGGACCTAGGACCTTACCAAGTCGAGCAATTTTACGCATCATATCTGGAGTGGCTATAGCTACATCAAAATCTGTCCATCCTTCAGAATTAATTTTCTCGATTAAATCATCTGAACCCACATAATCTGCTCCTGCTTGACGTGCCTGTTCGGCCTTTTCACCTTCTGCAAATACCAAAACTCTTACACTTTTACCTGTACCATTTGGCAGAGATATTGTTCCTCTAACATTTTGATCAGTTTTTTTTGGGATCTATTCCTAAAACTATATGTAGTTCGACCGTTCCATCAAACTTTGTATAGGAAACTTTTTAATAAGTTCTATGGCTTCTTCAATATTGTACGTTTTCGTTTTGTCAACCAACTTTGATACTTCTTTATATTTTTTTACCTCTTTTTGGCATGTCTTATTCTCCTCCCTTTCTAGCCTTCGACTATTTCTATTCCCATATTTTTGCTGTTCCGGCTATAGTTTTCATGGCAGCTTCTATATCTTTAGCAGTTAGGTCCTTCATTTTAATCTCAGCAATTTCTCTTAGCTGAGATTTTGTGATTTTCCCGACCACTTCTTTTCCGGGTTCTTTCGCTCCAGATTTTACGCCAGCTGCTTTTTTTTGAGTAAAAATGAAGCGGGAGGAGTTTTAACTACAAAGGAAAAAGATCGATCTTCATAAACAGAAATCTCCACAGGTAATAAAGTTCCTGCTTGATCAGCTGTAACGGCATTAAATTTTTACAAAATTCCATCAAATTTACTCCATATTGACCTAATGCCGGTCCGACTGGAGGTGCAGGAGTTGCTTTACCTGCTTCTAATTGTAGCTTTACTACTCTAATAAGTTTTTTTGCCATTCTATCGTACCTCCTTGTGGTATATCGGGAAAAATCCCTCCCACTCACGTTATATTAATATTAATCAATTATTTTTTTCTATTTCACTTAACGAAAGAGTAACGGTGGTTTCTCTTCCAAACATACTTACTCCAACTTTAACTTCTTGTTTTTCTAAATCGATAGCCTTTATCTTGCCTGTAAAATATTCAAAAGGTCCACTAATTATTTTTATATGTTCACCAATTTCAAAATCAGTTCTAATTTCTTGAAGCTTTTTCTTTTCAAATGATTCTTCTCCTATCAATCTCAATACTGCGCTAATCTCATTCTTTTGAAGTTTAACAGGCTTTCCACCAATATTTAAAAAGGTTGAGACATAAGGAATTTTCTTTATTGTATCTTCAACTTCTTTAGTGTACATCATTTCTATGAAAACATATCCTGGAAATAAATTTTTCTTTTTTTTGTTTTTATCAATCTAATCTCTTTAATTAGTGCGGTTTCTCGTATATCAACTCTTCCCGCAAATTTTGCTCTATATTCTTTAGCATCACCAATTATTTCCTCAGGTTCCACAATTGTTCCAACTTTATAAATATCTGATTTAAATGTTTCTTTTGGAACTATATATACTTCATTTTCACCAGATTCAGATTGAACTATTACTCTTTTAACCTTATCTATACTAACAATTTCACCATCTACATCACATTCATATTCAAAATTTTTGCTGAGTGGAGTTCCAGAAACAACCTTTTTTTCCTACTCTTAAACCTGCTATTACACCAACACTTTCAGGTATAAGGAAGGTTTTTGAATATTTTTTTACCTTCTGTTTCCACCATAATCTTTCGATAATTTTTGGCTTCAACAATTTTACCTTTTGATTTGATCTTTATAGCTGGTTCTTTAGCTAGTAAGTCTCCCTTTTTTTACATCTTTACCCTTTTTAACAAACAACTCAGCATCTTTAGACACAAACATCCTGTCTATTCGTCTATTAGTATAATTTAATTCTTCAATTTCAGGAATAACTATTTTTCCAATATACTTATCGTATCCGAGATTTTTCACTTTCTCTTCAATGTTTTCTTTGACTTTGTTTTCCATACCAGAATATACTTGCAAAACATACCATTCTTTACGCATCTTCTAAAAATCACCACGTTTTTAAATTTGATTTATTAACTTATTTATCAACTAATCGATTTAACTAAGGTGAGGGAGAAGCTGGAATACCTAAGAAAAAAAAGGATAAACCAAATGTGTAAAAAAATTGAACTAGCCCGAAATCAACAAGAAACAAATAAACAGAGACAACTACCAGAATAACTAAAACTACCAATGTAGAATTTAGTAATTCTTTTTTTTGTTGGCCATTTAATTTTTTTTGCTTCCTGCCACACAGATGTTAGAAAAATCCAAAATTTTGACATATAAAACACTCCTACTTTTTGAAATATGTGCCAAAATCAAAATTAAATCTTTGATTCAACATGTAAGGTATGTTTACGACACTTTGGACAATACTTTTTTTAATTCAATTTTGTTCTTGAAGTTTCTATTCTTTGTCTTATAATAGTTTCTATTATTACATTCTGTACATTTTAACGAAAAGTTGATAATAGGAGTCTTTGCTGCCATAATTTCACCTCTCTTGTTAAATCACATGTATATTGGTGGTGAGGGAAGGATTCGAACCTTCGAAGGCAATCTGCCAGCGGATTTACAGTCCGCCCCCCTTTGGCCTCTCGGGCACCTCACCAAATCAACATAATAAATTGTTTATAACTTGGAGCCGATGAAGGGACTTGAACCCCCAACCTGCTGATTACAAGTCAGCCGCTCTGCCAATTGAGCTACATCGGCATGAACATTATTCAACTGCAAAAGATTATATCAAACCAGTGTGCAATTGTCAATTGCATTTGAGTTAAGAAAAGATTAAGATGAATATACTATGTCAAACAAGTATCAGAAAAGCTAATTTCTATATAATTTAACTTTATTTACTTTGTTTTTAATAATAATCATGGTACAATAATAATGAAAACGAGGTAGTTTAAAGAAGTTATATAGATTATTTATTCTTATAAGAACGTATGTTTTTTTATACGAACTACACTAATAATATTAACATATTGAGAATAGAATTCTATTGGTTGACGGTATCGTGAAGGAGGAGAAGACATGTTTGATAACTTTACGGAAAGGGCCGCAAAAGTGTTTATAGAGGCTCAAAATGAAGCGAAAGAAATGGGACATCCATATGTTGGAACCGAACATATTCTTTTGGGACTTTTAAAGGTTGGAGGAAGACATTTAGATAAAATATTTGATGAATTTAACCTTCATTATAATAGTGTTAAAATGGAGATTACTAATGTTGTGGGTACCAATTCTACACAAGGAATTATTGGTTCTCCACAGCCAACACCAAGAGCTAAAAGAATATTGGAACTTGCGTATGATGAAGCAGAATTGATGGGATTTGATAGAATTGATGCAGAACATTTGTTATTAGGTATATGCAGGGAAGCAGAAGGAATTGCGTCTCATATACTTAAGAGATCAGGTATTAATTTATCTTTGATGAGAAAGGAATTGTCTGAAATAATGATGAAAGGCGAGTTACCTGGAAAAACAGATATTGTTAAAAGCGAAGAATTAGAGGAAAGAAAGCGTCAAAAGCAAAATGCACTTAAGCAATTAGAAGATTTTGGTATTGATTTAACTGCATTAGCAGAAAATCACAAATTAGATCCAATTATAGGTAGAGAAATAGAAATAAATAGAGTAATGGAAATACTAGCTAGAAGGAAGAAGAACAATCCTGTACTAATTGGTGAAGCAGGAGTAGGTAAAAGTGCTATAGTAGAAGGCTTAGCTCAAAAAAATTGTGGAAGGAACTGTACCGGAAATCTTAAAAAAATAAAACTATCTTTTCTTTAGATATAACGGCCTTAGTAGCTGGCACTAAATACCGCGGGGAATTTGAAAAACGGATGAAAAAAATTGATGCAAATACTCGAAAAACTGAAGATATAATTCTCTTTATTGATGAATTACACATGATAGTTGAAGCAGGTGCAGCAGAGGGATCATCAATGGATGCTGCTAACGTTTTGAAACCTGCATTAGCCAATGGGAAAATAACAATAATTGGTTCAACTACATCTGGAGAGTACAGAAAATTTATAGAAAAGGATCCTGCACTTGAAAGACGATTCCAAAAAAAATTTATGTTACTGAACCATCAATAGAAGAGACTATTAAAATATTGAAAGGGATAAAGCATAAATATGAGGAACATCATAAGGTAAAATATTCTAACAGTGCGCTTGAAGCAGCAGCTCATCTTTCAGCTCGTTATATAACCGATAGACATTTACCAGACAAAGCAATTGACGTTATAGACGAAGCTGGTGCAAAAGCAAGGTTAGGGGGGGCTTTAACATTACCTCCTAAATTGAGGTTAGAACTTGAAAAAAATTGAAGAATTAGAAAAAAAAGAGAGAAGTGTACAAAATATCTCGTGAAGAATCAAAAGATAAGAGTGAAAATGAACTAGAGAAAATGAAAGAAAAATACAGAGAAGCTTATGTTAAATGGAGAAATGAAGCAGAAAATAACATAATTGATATAGATGAGGAAAATATTGCCGAGATAATCTCAAATTGGACAGGAGTTCCTCTACAACAATTAGAAGTTGAAGAGATGCAGAGATTATTGAATCTTGAAGATGTTTTACATAAAAGAGTTGTTGGCCAAGATGAAGCGATCAGATCTGTATCCAAAGCCATAAGAAGGGCAAGAAGCGGATTAAAAGATCCAAGAAGACCTATAGGTGTATTCTTGTTTTTAGGACCTACCGGTGTAGGTAAAACAGAATTGGCTAAAGCATTAGCTTCATATCTCTTTGGAGATGAAACGCATTTGGTCAGAATTGATATGAACGAATATATGGAAAAGTTCAGTGTCTCTAGACTTGTTGGTGCACCTCCTGGATATGTTGGATATGAAGAAGGTGGACAGTTAACCGAGATTGTAAGAAGAAGACCATATTCTGTTATATTGTTAGATGAAATAGAAAAGGCTCATCCAGATGTTTACAACATTTTGTTGCAGATTATGGATGAAGGAAGATTAACAGATTCTCAAGGAAGGGCTGTAGATTTTAGAAATACTATTATAATAATGACGTCAAACCTTGGTTCCGAACAGATTAGCAAGACAAAGAGGTCTATGGGTTTCGTTGAAAATGACAGTTTTGAAAGCGATTATCAAAATATGAAGGAACAAGTAATGTCTGCTGTCAAAAAAAACATTTAGGCCCGAATTTATAAATAGATTGGATGATATTATAGTTTTCCATCCGTTGACCAAAAAGCAGCTTAAAGAAATAATATTCATTCAAATTTCTGATTTAAAAAGCAGACTTGAGGAAAAGAATCTTAGCCTTTCAGTTAAGGAAAGTGCGATAGACTTTCTGCTAGAAAAAGGGTATAATCCAATATTTGGCGCTAGACCACTGAAAAGGGCAATTCAAAGGTATATTGAAGATCCATTATCTGAAGAAATACTTAAGAACAAATATGAAGAAGACGATATAATTATCATAACGCATAGAAAGAATGATGATAAACTAAGTTTCAGAAGATCTCCCAATAAACGTAAAAGCGGAAAAGAAAGTGGTTAACACTTGAAAAAAATCAGAAAAAGTTTATGTTTGTAATAATTGTGGTTATGAGTCTGATAAATGGTTTGCAAAATGTCCGGTATGTCAAGAATTAGAATCCGCGGTAGAATATACCGCGGATATTGCTTTTGATAAGAATATTAAAGATGCTCCTGAGATAGTTTTTATAGGGCAGGAAATTTCTCCTCCACAAAAAAATATCAATCAAACTAAAAGAAATAAATGACGCATTAAATGGAGGTTTAGTTAAAGGAGGCGTGTATTTATTAAGTGGAGAGCCTGGAATAGGAAAAAGTACACTTCTAACACAGTTAGCAGATTCATTAGATATTAAAGAAGGATTCATTTTTTTTACATTTCAGGAGAAGAATCGGTAAATCAAGTTCTTCAAAGATTTGAAAGACTGAATATAGGTAACAAAAGGATTGCTTTGATGTTTGAAAGTAACATAGAGCTAATTCTCAGTGCTTTGATTAATAGTAAGCACCGTCCTGAAGCTATTTTTATAGATTCTATTCAAACCTTAAAAAGTGATGAAATTGATTCTGCGCCTGGTAGTTTGCTTCAAGTTAGAGAATGTACACGAAAAATAGTTGATTATGCAAAGAAGACAGAAATACCTGTTATATTAGTAGGCCATGTGAATAAGGAAGGGGGGGCTATAGCTGGGCCGAAAGTCTTGGAACATATGGTTGATTGTGTGATTCAAATTGATTTGGAGAGAAGTTCAGGGCTTAGAATACTGAAAGTTTTAAAAAAAATCGATTTGGTCCTACAGATGAAATAATAATATTAGAGATCACCCAAACTGGTTTAAAACCAATTGAAGATATTACATCTTTTTTTCTTTCAGAGTATTCAAATGAGCCTGGTAATACTTTGACAGTAGCCAAGGTTGGGCAAAGATTTTTGCCCATTGAGATACAGGCTTTGGTAAGTAATCCAGTATATGGTTCTCCTAGAAGGGTTACATCAGGTGTTCCCATAGATAGATTGTTAATGATTACTGCGGTCCTTTCTAAAAAAACTTAAATTTCCTTTGGAAAACAAAGATATATTTGTTAATACATCTGGAGGTTTAAAAATTACCGATAGTTCAATGGATTTAGCAATTGCTCTTTCTTTAATCTCTTCTATGCTAGACAAACCTCTTTTATATTCTGTAATTGCTTTAGGAGAAATAGGTTTAGATGGAAGAATTCGAGGGGGGTTTCGCTTTTAGAAAAGAGAATTGAAATAGCTCAGAAACTCGGTGCAGATGCTGTATTGATTCCAAAAAAATAAAAATATTGATAATAATAATTTTAAAGTTGTGGAAAACGTCAAAGATTTGATAAAATTATTTGGGAAGGAGGGAAGTGTCCTTTGAACGAAAAATTGGGAAAAATTTTCAATTTACTTGCACCTGGTAAGCCTATTAGAAAAGGTGTAGATAGAATAATGGAGGCAAATCTGGGTGCACTCTTATTCTTTTCGTCTCATCCTGAAGATAACATCAAAGAAGGACTTATACAACCAGGATTTGAATTAAATTGTGATTTTCTACCTGAGAAAATATATGAATTGTCTAAAATGGATGGAGCTGTTGTATTAAATAGTGACGGAACTAAAATTTTGTATGCGAACGCTCTTCTAAATCCTGATAAAAATATTCCAAGTTCAGAAACAGGAATGAGACATAAAACAGCAGAAAAAAATTGCCATACAAACAGGGGGGGATTTAACAGTTGCTATTTCTAAAAGAAGGAATATTATATCTGTATATTATGATAAATTAAAGCATGAGTTATTACCTGAAATGTTTTGTTTGCACGGTTGAATCAGGAGATTACAATTGCTCAACGATATAGGCAAAGTTTTATGGGATTATTAGAATATTTGAATATAGAAGAAATAAAAGAAAAAGTTAGTCTAAGAGATGTAGTTGAAGTTATCTCAAAAGGAATGCTTACAATATGTATTACTCAAAAAGCTGAAAGATATTTATTAGAGTTGGGTGAAATTGCTGGAAGTGTCAGACTTGAGTATGAAGAGATCTTAAGATCTGTTCCTAAGCTTGTCGGTTCTGTAATTATGGATTATAGTGTTGAGAATTTATCATATCAAAGACCTGAAGAAGCCTTAGAAATCTTTAATGATTTTGGTGTGGATAGTTTAGTTAGACCGTTAGAAGTAGCTAAAGCTCTTGGCTATAATGATATAGAATCGGAAGATGAATTGGAAGAATATGGAGTTTCCTCAAAGGGTTATAGGTTACTTTATTCAACAAATCTTCCATCAATAGTTGTGAGAAATGTGGTAGAAACTTTTAAGACACTTCCCGAGTTAATGAAAGCAAAGTTTGAAGATCTTACAACTATACCTGGTGTAGGAAAGAGAAGGGCAGAAGTAATATTAAATGCCTTAGATAAAAAGAAGAGGAACCAAGAAGAATTAAATTTTTTTGGCTAATAGTGAAGAAAAAGCGCCAAAGGTTGGAACTTAAAACAGGTGCATGTGAATTTTTGAATTGAGGTGCTGTAAATGAAAGTTTTAGCAAAAAAACAAAAAAAAGCTTTTCATGATTATGAAATCTTAGAAACCTTTGAATGTGGAATAGAATTGAAAGGAACTGAGGTTAAGTCAGCAAAAGAGGGAAATATAAATCTAAAAGACGCCTTTTGTAAAATTGAAAACGGTGAATTAATTTTGTATAATGTTCATATAAGTCCTTATTCAAGTGCTACCGTATTCAATCATGATCCGGAAAGGCCAAGAAGATTACTAATGCACAAGAAAGAAATTATTCGTTTGAATAGTAAAGTTAAAAAAAAGAAGGATTAACAATAATTCCTTTAGAGTTTTATGTGAACGATAAAGGTTTGATAAAAGTAAAAATAGCTTTAGCTAGAGGACTGAAAAAAATACGATAAAAGAGAAAAAAATTGCTGAAAGAGATTTTGAAAGGAGGGTTAAAAAGTTAGAAAAGTATGAAAATATTTGAAGGGGGGGTTAATGAAGCTGTTTCCTTTGAAAAGGTAACCAAAAGATTTGGAAATACAATAGCTGTTAATAATGTTGACTTGAGAATAAATAGAGGTGAGATATTTGGCCTCATTGGACCTAATGGTGCCGGAAAATCTACAATAATGAAGATGATATCTACTCTATTAACCCCCCCAACTTTTGGTGAAGTTAGAGTTTTTGGTCAAGACTTGTACAAAAATAAGCAAATATTAAGAAAATATATTTCTTTAGTTTCGGATTATTCTGTTTTAGAGGAGGATTTGACTCCCTACGAAAACCTTAAACTTTTTGCTACTGTTGCAGAAGTAGAAAATGCAGACGAAAAAAAATTGACAAATTTTTATTGAATTTTGATTTAGACAAGTATGAGCGTAAACTTACAAAAAAAATCTATCTTCGGGGGGGAACAAACAAAAGCTCAATATCGCTAGAGCTTTGTTAAAGTCTCCCAAAATACTTTTATTAGATGAGCCAACAAACGCAATTGATGTTGAATCTTCTAGATTTATAAGAAGATTTATATTGAATGAGAATATTTCCAAGGGGGGGACTACAATCATTATATCTTCTCACTATTTGTGGGAAATAGAACAGTTAGCTACCAGTATTGGTGTAATAGTTGATGGCAAGATCGTTATAAAAGAAAGCATTGACAAGTTGTATGATAAGTTTGATACTAAAATAAATATATTCGAACTTACTATTAAAAAGGAAGATTATCAAAATATTTTAGAAAAAGTTAAAGCTCTTCCCAATGTCACTGCAATTAAGCCTGTTTCTGACGAAAAGATTATTGTAGAGACTAAGGATCCGAACTTTTCTATTCATGGATCTGAAGTTCATCAAACTAAGTTGAAACCCACATTAGAGGATATATATTCTTATATAGTTGAAAATTCAAATAATTTAGGGATTGATTAAAAATGTTTGTTAGGTTAGAAGATGTTTCTCACAATTATGGGGGGGATTTTTATTTATTCTACGATGTAAATTTGGTTATAAATCCTAAGGATAAAATAGCTTTAATAGGTAAAAATGGAAGCGGTAAAACAACTTTATTGAATATTATTTATGGAAACCTAGAACCAATTGAAGGGCAAGTAATAAAGAAAAATAATTTAAATATTTCTATCTTGAAACAATATCGTGCTGATAATGATGATTTATCAATTTATAATTTTATAAAAGAAGCTGTTTTAAAGGATTATGCCGAACATATGGTTGATCGCATTACAAGAAGTTTACTTGTTGGAGTGGGTTTTTCAGAAGAACAATGGGATAGAAAAGTTTCTACTTTAAGTGGTGGAGAGATTACTAGATTATCTTTAGCAAGGACTTTATCTGGAAAATCCGACTTGCTGTTATTAGACGAACCAACCAACCATTTAGATTTATATTCAATAGAGTGGTTAATAAACTATCTGAAAAATTATAAGGGCGCTATGGTTATAGTATCTCACGATAGGGCCTTTTTAAGAGAATTATGTGATAAATATTGGGAAATAAACAACTCAAGAATTTGGGAATTTAAAGGAACATATGATGAATATCTTTTGTCTAGAGAAATTTATATTAATTCTCTTAATGCACGCAAAAAAAATTTACAAAAAGAAGTTGAAAGATTGGAAAGAATGATTCAAAGATATAGATCATGGGGGGGAACCGAAAAAAAATGATGAGACAGGCTGTTATAAGAGAAAGAAAATTAGAAGAGTTAAAAAAAAGAGTATGAAGAAATTGAAAATCTTGAACAAGAAAAAGAGATTGAAATAAAAATTCCTCAACCTGAAAAGACAGGGTATAAAGTAATAGAAGTAAACAATCTTTCTTTTTCGTTTGACAAATCTCATAAACTTTTAAATAATATATCGTTTGAATTATATGAAGGAGAAAAGCTAGCAATATTAGGGAAAAACGGTTGTGGAAAGACAACTCTTTTGAAGATATTGATGGGGGGGAAATAGATTTTTATTCTGGAAAAGTAGAATGGGGGGGATATAATGTAAAGGTAGGATATTTAGATCAAGTTGTCATGAAACTTTCAGATGAGCTTGATGTATTAAGTGAAACTTGGAGAATAGTACAAGATTGGAAAGATTTCGAAGTTAGAAAGTATCTAGGAAGGTTTGGATTTTATGGAGAAGAGGTTTTTAAGAAAGTTAGAGAACTATCAGGCGGGGAATTAACGCGACTTGCACTCGCGAAAATTTTGCTTGAAAGACCTAACGTTTTGATTTTAGATGAACCTACAAATAATTTGGATGTTTTAACTATCCAATCATTAGAAAAGACGCTTAAAGAATATAAAGGGGGCGATCATTTTCGTTTCACATGATGAATATTTCATAAAAAAAATATTGCTGATAAATTTATACTAATTGATGATGGTGAAAGTATTGAGTCAAAAGAACTTAACGATATTTTAGATAATATTAAAAGCTCTTCTTTTAAATTAGATAAAAAAAAGGTTCAAAATATCTCTTATAAAGAAAAAAAATAGAATTAAAAATAGAATTAAAAGTTTAAACAATCAACTTTTATACGTGAGATCACAAGCTGACACCTTATTTAAAAAAATTAGATAAGGTAGAATTTAATCTTTTTGAATTTGGAGACGATTATAATAAAGTAATAGAATTAATGGAAGAAAAAAAGTGAATTAGAAAAAAAGATTATTAGAGTTAGAAAATATGGAAAAAGGAATCGTTGAAGAGTTGTTCGAATTAGAGAAAAATAAAGATTTTAGCTAAATATAAATTAATTTATTTATACAATTAATTGGAGGACTATAGGATTATGAAAGGGATTTATTCTGATCAGACAAATTTTTATCTTTTTCCTGAAGAACCAGATGTAGGAGAACTTGTAACAGTTAGATTAAGGATACCAAAGTATTTAGGCAAAAGTGTAGGAAACGTATTTTTTTGCCCCCCCTGAAAAAAAATGTTAAGCGATATCAACATAAATCAATGGACTTGTGCAAAGAAAGTGAATATTTTTATTATTTTGAAAGTAGTTTCAACATGCCAGATAGAATTTTAAGATATCATTTTGAAATAAATTTATTAGATAAGAAAAAAATATTGTATATGATGCGATGGGAATTCCTCAAAATAGGCCAATTATTGATTTTACTTTAATAGCAGGATTTAAAACACCACAATGGGCACATGGTTCTGTTTATTACCAAATTTTTGTTGATAGATTTTATAATGCAGACGAATCGAATGATCCTGTAAACAATGAATATCATTATGACGGACAGGTTGTAGTGAAAAAAAAGACTGGGAAACGCTTCCTCATCCCAAAAATGGACATAGGGAGTTTTATGGAGGAGACTTAAAAGGTGTTTTAGAAAAACTTGATTATATAGAAGATTTAGGAGTCGAGACGATTTACTTTAATCCAATTTTTGTTTCTCCTAGTCCCCCCCATAAATATGATACTCAAGATTACGAGCACATAGACCCTCATTTTGGGGTTATTGTTGAGGATACTGAAGATCTAACTAAAAAAAATATAAAGTTAGAACAACCTCTGAAGTTAATTTAAAAAAAGAGTGATGAGTTATTTCAAAAGTTGGTAGAAGAATGTCATCAAAGAAACTTGAGAGTTATTATAGATGGAGTATTTAATCATTGTGGCTCTTTTCATAAATGGATTGATGAGATGAATTTGTATGGAAATGGAGCTCTATATAATGAATCTTCGCCTTATAGGAGATATTTTTTATTGGAATTCAAAGAACGAATATGAGGGGGGGTGGTGGGGGGGTTATAAAACTCTTCCTAAATTGAATTACGGAAATATTAATTTGTGGAAGTATATCGCAGAGATTTCGAAAAAGTGGATGGGTCAGCCGTTCAAAGTTGATGGTTGGAGGTTAGATGTAGCGGATGATTTAGGAAAATCTTTTGAGATGAATGCTTCTTTTTGGAGATTTTTTTTATAAGATAACAAAAAAAGTTAATCCTGATTCAATAATATTTTCAGAAATATATAAATCTCCCCCCCTTCCTTGGTTAGAAAGGCGATGTTGGGATTCGATAATGAATTATATTTCTTGTATGGATCCCATTAGTTACTTTTTAACAGGTATGGAGAAACATAATGATTATTTAAATCCGAATTACTAAAAATTCTGATTACTTTGTTAATACAGTTAAATGGGCACTTTCACAACTGCCTATGAACAGTAAATTTATGGCATTAAATCAACTTAGTAATCATGATCATTCCAGATGGATGACAAGAACAACTCAAAAAGTTGGAAGATTAGGTCCAAACACTCATGATGACGCGATCGAAGGAAGAGACTTAGATGTATTTAAGATGGGCCTTGTAATGATGTTTACATTACCTGGTTCGCCTGGCTTATACTATGGTGATGAAATTGGTCTTCCCGGATGGACGGATCCAGACAATAGAAGACCTTATCCTTGGGGGGGAAGAGAAACTCAAGAAGGAAAAGAAATATTGCAATTTTCAAGAGAGTTAATTAAGGTATATAAAAATTGTGCTTCATTAAGAAAAGGTTCTTTTGATTTTATTGATTGGCAAGGAGGATACCTAGCTTATGCTTCTTGGAATGATGATGAAAGTATTGTTACAATAGTAAATAGAGAGGAAAAAAAACAGTTGATGCTGAGCTCCCACTTTGGTTATTGGACAAGAAAAAAAAGGAGAAATAGAAATACTCTTCTCAACAAAAGTAGTTAATATTGAAAATAAATATTATGATGATGGTATAAAAAGATTAAAAATTCCAGAAAAAAACAGCTCTTATTATAAAAATTAATTAATATTGGTTTAAAAGTACCATTTTAAAGAAAATGGTTCTTGACTTATTTTTTTTCAAACAGTTCTTCGTATTTGTAAAATCCTGAAGGTTTGATGGTTTCCTCTATTAGGAATTGAATAAATTCAAAGGGTTTTCAGAGATATTATCAACATTTAGTTTTTTTTACAGAATACTTTTCTTAACATTTCACAGGTTACATCACCCATAAAATAGTTGTGCATATATATAGGATGTGTAGTATAATGAATTCTGTATCCAAAAGGAGGTTCTTCTAGAGGTTCATCTCCAAACAACTCTGCATAGACTTTATTATAAATATTATATATATCTTCTAAAGAAGATACATTATTTCTATATAATTCGTGGTCAAAGAATATATTACCTATAAATCTTAAGTAATTCAGTTTCTCATATTCTTTAATTGCTTTTAATTCATCTTCTAGATTTTTGTGAAAGAAATTTTTATAAAATAATTTGTCATATATAAAACTTCCAAAAAGATTGGCTATACCTTCAGTAATTATGCCACTTATTCCTTTATTTAATATTATTTCATTTGGATCTTGTAGAAAAGAATGAATTGCATGCCCGCTTTCATGTAAAAGAGTCTTATACTCAGAATAGCGGTTTTTAACGTTTGCAAGTACTCTAGAGTCTTTTCCAATCTCTATTCTGAAATTATAACCCCCCCATTCAGATTTATTTTTTTCTTGGAAATATATCATAAGTAATATTATATTTATCCAAGTTAATCCCAAAGTTCAAGAAGAAGTCTCTTAAGATAGAATAATAATTAATCATATCTACTTTTGTACTCATAGAAGGAGAAATTATATTTTTTTAAGTATTCTTCATCCCATGGTTTCAATTCTTTTGCATCTATATATTTTTTTTAGCAAGTTCCTTTCTTTTGTTATTTAATTCATTTATGTGATTTTTTTTAACTCTTCTTTCCAGTCATCAAATATGTTTGGACTTAACTCATCTTTTTTTTAACATGTATTCCACAAAATCATTTGAGCCTTCTGCTTTTGCTAATTCTTTTCTTAGATTTATAAGTTCAATAAAACCATTGTCTACTAATACTTTGTTAATTTGGCTTCTCGAAAAATAAGCCTTTTTTTTCTTATATTTTTATCTTCATCAGTTAACAATTGTTCTATTTCCACCGAGGTTACTTCTTTCCCATCAATTTTGAATCTAAAGGTATTAAGTATTTGGGAAAGTTCATTCGTTTTGGTTCTAATTTTAAGGTTTAAGTCGTTAATTTCTTTACTTTTGTGAAAGGGTTCAAAGATATTGTATGCTATTTCCATTCTTCGTTTATCAGTATTGTCTAATGTACTTTCTTTGTGATCACATATGATTCTAAAATTTTCATCATCTTCTAAGAAAGCCGTTATATCGCGATAAGCTTGTTCGATACCTAAATCAAAGCCTGTTGTATATTGTGTCCAACCTAATTTACTAGCTTTAATTTCTTTTTTTATTTAGTTTTTGAAATAAGTTTACCACTTGTTCGATATCCACAAAAAAAACACCCCTTTTTTTTGAAAAAGATTGATTTATTCTAAATTATAAATTTTTTTAGGATTAAATAAATATAAAACGTCTTCTATTTTATTAAACTCAAAATTAGAGCCAATTTCGTAGCTTGTTATACCCTTTGAAGCAAATGATATATATAAAATATTATCTTTCATACTCATTCCAAGTATTGGTAAACCAAGATTAATATCTTTTAAAATATTGAAATTCGAGTTATCAATTATAGTTATTTTCTGGCCAATTGATAAGAAAATATATTGTTCACTATTTAATATAATATCAGGAATATATGGAAAATTGTAATAATCTAACAATTTAAAATCAGAATTTAATTTGTAGATTCCATTATCCGTAATAATTAAAAATTGATCATTTAAATAGTTTATTGCTTTTATTTGTTCTTTTACAGAGTACTTTAAAGATGTTTCTTTAGTCTTAGGATCATATTCGAGAATCTTGTTATCTTGAGCTATATAATAGGCGAGATTAGCTTCCTCAATATCAGTTATTGTTTCTTCAAAAATAATATCTCCATTTAATAAAGAATACACGTTATTTTTTTTCCTATTGCATAAGTTCCTATTTGAGTTTCTTTTATATTAATTATCTCTTCAGGGAATTTTTTTTAACAGGGTGTTTTTTTTGGATTAAAAAAAACTTACCATATTATCTTTAACTATATAAAAACCGTTTTTACCTTTATAAGCTCTTCCTGAATAACTTTGTTCATAAAGCTTTTCTTTTTTTTGTAATTAAGAAAAACTAAGTTTTGACCATCATCAATCAAAATTCCTTCATCTAAAACAACGAAATCATTTATAAAATTAACGATGTTAAATCTTTTAATTAGGTTTCCTGTGTCTAATTCATATACGTAAAGGCCATCTTCGTTATTACATAAATAAATCATATTATTATAAACAGTAATATTTGCTCTAGAAAAGTTGTTAGTAACCACTTCTTTAATTTCTTGAGTAGAAAAATTTATGCTATAAATGCCGGTGTTTGTTGAGAAATAAAGTGTATCTTCTACACATGTAATTGAAAAAGCTTTATAGTTTAAGGTACTGAACATCTTTAAATTACCGTTTCTCACTTTAATAAGATCAGATTTTTTTAAATAATAAGATCCCCCATAAGGTCATCATTTATTACCAAAAATTCATTGCTCAGAGCCATCATTCTCGGTGAGATAAATTCGTTGAAGGAATTAATTTCTTCTAACTTGAATCCTTCTTTTATTTTAAATATTTTTAATCCAAGACCTGGCCCTAAAGCGTATAAATAGTGTTCATAAACCTCAATTTGGGTTATTATTCCTGGCAAAATTATATGATTTTTTTAGCTTTAAATAAATATCATCTACTAATTCAAAAATAATCAAACCATTTTGACCGTCTGCTACATAAACAGTTTTATCATCTAAAGTTATTGAAAGAGAAGTCCCAAAAGTACTATAAGAATTAACTAATACAGGTTCAAGTGGATTAGAGAAATCGTATATCTTAATTCCATTTCTATCAACTAAATAGAGATAATTGCCAACAATTTTTGCGTCATTGACATATTCACCTGTGTTATGCAACGATACAATATCTTGTTGATTTACATCGTATATGTAAAAACCTTCATATCCTGCTAGTATCACTGCATATCTTTTTTTTCGAAAGGAATTTCTTCTTCTATTTTTCTTGTTTGAATATTTTTGTAATATACAATTGTCAAAAAGAAAATAATAAGAATAATTGTTACATAAAAGAAAAGTAAGGAAATCCTTTTATTCTCGTCTAGCATAAAAATAAAGAATTTTCCGTACTTATATTTACGGAAAATTCTCTCCTCCTTTAACTTTTATTATTGTAATAATTAAATTATACCATAATAATGACATTTAATAAATTGGAATAAAGGTTCACTGTGTACTTACTGAACTTAAATGTCAGAAAGCATTTCTAAAGTCGAAAATTCTATGGGAAATTTGATAGGTTTTCCTTCTTTTGCAGATTTATATATTCCTAAAACAGCTTCAACTGCCTTTTGTCCCTCAACGCCATTTATATATGGTTCTCTATTGCTATTTATAGACTCGTAAAAATCTTTATACAACGGGATATGTCCGCTGCCATAAACTGTATCAGGATCTGGTAAGTTTTGAAATGGATGTCCTTCCTCGTTTGAAAACCTCCAATATTTAATCTTATTTACAGCTAACCCTCCGATAACAACAGTACCTGTTTCTCCAAAAATTGACAAAGTTTCCTCTAAATTTTTTTTGGGTATACATTAGCTGATCCTTCTACCAAAGCAATAGAACCGTTTTTAAATTTAATTATAGCGCTTCCAAAATCTTCCGCCTCTATATAAGGATGAGTGAAATTTTTATAACACCATATATTTCTTCAATTTCGGATTCCATATTCCATATCAACAAATCAATATTGTGTGTACACTGGTTCATCAACGTACCGCCATCTTCTTTCCAAGTACCTCTCCATCTTGCCTGCTCGTAATATGCTCTGTTTCTATTCCACCTTATTGAAGCTTGAGCATGAAGAATCTTACCAAAAGCATTTTGTTCAATTTTTTTTCTTAATTCTTGAATTGGTGGGTTAAACCTATTTTGAAAACAAACTGCTAGCTTTAAATTTTCGCCTTTTGCAGTTTTAATCATTTCTTTAGTATGTTTTGTTGATAAAGCCATAGGTTTTTCTACTAAAACATGCTTGTTGTTTATTAAAGCCTCCATACTAATTTCATAATGATTTCCACTTTGTGTAGCTATACTTACTGCGTCTATATCCGTTCTTTTAAGTAGCTCTTTGTAATCAATGTAAATCTCTGGTCTTCTTAATCCTGCATCAACAAATTTTTTTGCAAATTCTTTCGCTCTTTCTTCAACTAAATCACATGCTGCAACTGTTTCTATAAAATCCGAATTTTTTTATTAAAGCTTCGGAATGTTTTTGCTGAGCTATTCTGCCACACCCTATTACGGCCATTCTTAACATCTCAACACCTGCCATAAATAAAATTAATTTGAAAGATTAATATATTAAATTAAAATTATTTTTTTCTGGATATTTGTCTTTAATATTCTTAGTAGCGTTTCTTGTATCAAAAACTATATTTGCATTTTTAGCAACAAATTCATAGTCTACTTTTTTTTATGACCCGTAGTAATTATAACAGCATCACATTCTTTTAATATTTCTTTTGTTAAATCTATAGTTGAATATAACCGATCTTTAAATTTAAATTGTTTAACGTAAGGATCATGTATCAACACATTGGCTTTTTTTTATTTTCCAATTGTTCTAGAACTTTTAAGGCAGGAGATTCACGTAAATCATCAATGTCATTTTTATAACTAACACCCAACATTAATATTTTCGCACCATTTAGACATTTTTTTATTGTTGTTTAAGATATCCATTAGTCTTTCTACTACGTATTCAGGCATATAATCATTAATTTCCCCAGCTAGTTCTATAAGTCTAGTATGGTAATCGTACTCTCGAGCCTTGTAGGTTAAATAAAAAGGATCTATCGGAATACAGTGCCCACCAACACCAGGCCCAGGATAGAAAGGCATAAATCCAAAAGGTTTTGTGGCAGCCGCATCTATAACCTGCCAAATATTAATATTCATTTTTTTTGCAAGAATCGCCATCTCATTGATAAATGCTATATTTATTATCCTGAAAGAATTCTCTAAGATTTTTGACATTTCTGCTTCTTTAGGAGAAGAAACTGTAAAAACTTCAGCGTTTAAAACCCTTTCATATAATGATTTTGCATACATAGTGCATTTTTCTGTTACACCACCAACTACTTTAGGAGTATTTTTTTTGTTTTGTAAACTAGATTACCCGGGTCCACTCTTTCAGGACTAAAAGCTAAAAAGAAGTCTTCTCCTACTTTATAACCATTTTGCTCTAATAATGGAAGCATAACTTCTTCTGTGGTTCCAGGATAAGTGGTGCTTTCTAACACTACTAGCGTATCTTTTTCATTCTTTTAGCAACTTCGTTAGTTGAATTAATTACAAAACTTAGGTCGGGTTGTTTGTATTTGTTGAGAGGCGTTGGTACACATATCATAATTGCATCGCATTCTTTTATTCTATCATAATCAGTTGTTGCACTTAATTTTCCATCTCTTACTAAATCTTCCAGTTCTGCTGTAACTACATCTCCTATATAATTTATACCTTGATTAACTTTATCTACTTTTTCTTTTTGAACATCAAATCCTAGAACGGTATATCCAGCTTAGCTTTTTCTACAGCAAGAGGTAATCCTACATAACCTAAACCTATTACCCCCCCAATCTTTGCTGTTTTATTTTGTATTTTTTTTCTAATAAAGCCATTACTTTTACCCCCTTTGTTCAATTTAATAAGAATTATTAATTTGAATAGTACTGCTTTATTTTTTTAACAACATATTCTTGTTCATACTTGTTTAACTCTGGAAACATAGGTAAGGCTAATGTTGTTTGTGTTGCTTTTCAGTGATTGGAAAATTACCATATTGGTATCCAAGATTTCAAAACATTTTTGAAGATGCAAACCCAAAGGATAGTAAATGCCGGTTTCGATTCCATTTTCTTTAAGAAAGTTCTTCAGTTTGTCACGGTCTTGCTCATTTTTGACTGAAATTACATATTGATGGTAAACATGGACTCTATTATCAAAAAAATTTGGATAGTTTATGTGTTTATCCAATCCGTTTTCTTCAATAAGCTTATTATAATATTGAGCCTTTTGAATTCTTCTTTCAATATAATAATCTAAGTTTTTTTTAATTTTATTCTTAATATTGCTGCTTGTACCTCATCTAACCTGGAATTGTATCCCACTTCGTCATGATAATATTTTTTTTGGATGCACCATGAACCCTCAGTTTTCTAACGCGATCTGCTAACTTTTCATCATTAGTTACTACTAATCCTCCATCACCATATCCACCAAGATTTTTTTGTAGGAAAAAAAAGAAAACGCATTTAGATCTCCAATAGTTCCACTATACTTTTTCGCTCCATTTGAGTAATACCAAACAGATCCTATAGATTGAGCACAATCTTCAATGATATATACTTGATAATTATTTCTAATTTTTTTTCTAATCTTTCTAAATCAATAGTTTTCCCAAAGAGGTGTACAGGTATGATACCTTTTATATGTTCTTTCTTAGGATGAGTTTGGAGAACCTTTTCTACTTGATCTAAGTCAATATTATAAAAATCTTCTTCTATATCTACAAATATTGGAGTTGCTTGATTTAAAACAATAGAGCTAGCTGTAGCAAAAAAAGGTATACGGTGTAGTAATAACGTAATCACCTTTTTTTACATCTAGAGCTTGAACAGAAAGTCTAAGAGCATCAGAACCATTTGCTACACTAATAGCATATTTTACCCCAAGATAATTAGCTATCTCTTTTTCAAACATTTTAACGTTACTTCCCATTATTACATTACCAGATGTAAAAACAGCATCTAAATTTTTAAGGACATCTTTTTTTTAATCTTTTTGTATTGACGAGTTAAATCAAAAAGAGGAACATGCATCTTTTCTTCCATTAATTTTGCTCCCCCCCTTTCTTAACGAAATATTTCCTTCCTCATCTATTTGAAAAACGTATAATTTCTCCAAATTTCTCTCTAGTGCTTTGTTTAAAATTTTTTTTCTGAATGTCTAAAAGAAGCAATTATTAATGCATCATATGTCAGTTCTTTGGCTTTTTCAGGAGGGTATATATCTATTCCCTTTAATTGATCACCTTGTTTTGATATAGAATCGTCCAGGAATCCTAAAACATTGACATTTTCACTTTTTAGAATTTTCAAGACAATACCTCCCACTACACCAGCGCCATATAGCAATATGTTATCAAGCTTATCTTTTTTTTATTGTGTGAAGTACTTTTTTTAAACGATTCTTTAGTATCAAAGTATAATTCTGAAACTTCGTCAACGAAACTTACAATTAGGAATTGTAACCTTTTTATTCCTTGTTCAGTAAGTTCATAGCTCATATTTCTTTTATTTTCTCCCGATTTTAGTATATATCCTTTTTCCTCAAAATCTTTTAAATATTTATTCACCATAGATGGGACAATACCAACATTTTTTTGATATTTTATCTTGGGAAATATCATTGTCTTCAGAAATTAATTTTAGGATCATCATTTCCCTAAAATTTGGAGAAGGATTAAAAAAAAGTGTACTTTTCAATGTTTAACATAAGAGAACCACCTCAAAACTTTAATTCACTCACTAAGTGAATAATTTATTTCATTATATCATTTATTATAATCAATGTCAAGTTTTGATATAATATCCAATATTAAAAATAAGTCCTAGAAGAATTCTAGGACTTATTTAGAAAGTTAATGTAGTTATAAAGCTATCCAAATAGTTTTTTTTGCTATTTCTGCAACCCTTTTTCCTTGCATTTTGCTATCTCTAATTCTAATTCTGTAGGGGAGTTATTTTCTGAATTAATTATTGCAGAGGCACCATATGGTGTTCCACCATGAACGCTTGAAGTATCATTTAGTGCTGGCAGAGTGAAAGGCAATCCTACAATTATCATTCCGTGGTGTAGCAGCGTTGTGTGAAAACTCAATATAGTTGATTCTTGCCCTCCATGTTGTGAACTGGTAGTTGTAAAAACACTTCCTATTTTTCCAACCAATTCTCCTCTAACCCATATTCCTCCAGTGGTGTCTAAAAACTGTCTCATCTGGGCTGCCATCATTCCAAACCTTGTAGGTGTTCCAAATATTATGGCATCAGCTTGTTTTAACAAATCTAAAGTAGCAATAGGTAAATGTTTAAAAGATTCCTGAGCTTTTTCGCACCCGATTTTATTAGGATATCTTCTGGAACAGTTTCTTGAACTCTATAAATATTTACTTCAACGCCTTCTATTTCTCTAGCTCCTTGAGCTTCTGCTTCTGCCATTTTGTATGTGTGACCATACATACTGTAAAAAAAATTATATTTATTCTAGCCATAAAATAACCCCCTTAATTAAGACAATTTTTATCCCTTTTATGATAACATTAATATCTTAAAAATATTTAAAATATATAATAACTTATGAACATACTTTAATAAAAATTCATGTTATAGGCGAAAAACTTTTCTAAAAAGAAGTTATGAAGTTATATTTGATCTAGAGTTAAGCCTTAACTGTTCTTTGGCACAAATAGAGTTAATTTATACAAATTAAATCTAAACAATAAAGGAGGAAATTAATTATGAGGACACTTTATTTTAAAAGTGATAATTGTCCTGTATGCAAAACAATTTTACCTAAGTTTATACAAATTTGTAATGAGTATGGTATACCTTATGAAATTATAGATGTCTCTGATAATCAGGAACAAGCTGGTCAACTTCTAGTTTTTTTTCTGTTCCGACCATTATTTTTCTTGATAAAGAAGGTAAAGAAATAAAAGATTTGCTCAATATTTTGGTACAAATGAGATAAGTACTTTTTTTTAGATAGATATTTTCAACTTACTAAAAATAGTTCAAATAAGGATGAGAATATTACTTAACAAAAATATCTTTAAGTGTGTTTTATTTAGATAGGTCAATAAATCATTCACCAATTTTAATCTCGTTTAAATAAATCTAAGAAATTGAAAGATAATTAAATGGGTGTACTTCAACTAATTATCCTTTTAATCCAGTAAAAGTAATACCTTTGATGAAATATTTTGTGTGAATAAGAATACTATTATTAAAGGTAAAATGACGATAACAGAGCCGGCCATTTGCATTGCGATATTTTCCGTATATTGACCTCCAAGTACTGAAATTGCTACAGGTAGGGTATACATGCTTTCATCTGTAGCTATAATTAATGGCCATAAAAAGTTATTCCATGATCCTGTAAAAGTAAATATAGTAATAGCTGCCATTGCGGGTTTTGATAAAGGAAGAATTACTTTGAAAAAGATCCATCCTTCATTAGCACCATCCATTTTTGCTGCTTCTATTAATTCGTCCGGAATGCCACTTATGAATTGTCTCATAAAGAATATATTAAATGCATTTGCTAATGCAGGCAATATTAAACCCCAATAAGTGTTTAGTAAATTCAGTTTAGTTAATAATAAGAAAACAGGAATCATAGTAATTTGTCCTGGAACCATGACCGTTCCTAATATGATCAAAAATAAAACATTTTTGTTTTTAAAATTAAACTTGGCAAAACCATAACCTGCCATAGTTGCTAATACAACAGATAAAAAGGTTGTAGAAAGAGAAACAATTATAGAATTTAGGAAAGGTCGTCCAAAATTCATTTGTTGAAATAAATCCTTATAATTTTTGAGTGTTGGATTTTAGGAATCCATTTAGGTGGGAAGAGAAAAATTTCCCCGGGTCCTTTGAACGATGTGGAAAGCATCCACAAAAAGGGAATTACCGAAATAAGTAGCCAAATTATCAATATTAGGTGTACAACGATTTGCTCTATAGGTGATACTTTTATTTTTCTCATAACAAGCACACTCCAATCTAGGTTAGTTAGATTTAGACTTCAATATTTTTACCAACTTTCATTTGAATAAAAGTTAGTGCAAATATCATTATAAACAATACAAAAGCAATAGAAGAAGCATATCCCAATTTAAAAAAATCTAAATCCTTGTCTGTAAAGATATAAGACTATAGATAGGGTCGAATCTAGAGGACCTCCACTAGTTAACATATAAGGTTCTTCAAATAGTTGAAGATAACCTATAATTGTCATAACCGTTACAAAAAAAATTGTTGGTCTTAATGCCGGGATGGTAACATGAAGAAATTGTTGAAACTTTGAAGCTCCATCCAATTCTGCAGCTTCGTATAAATAATCTGGAATATTTTGTAAGCCTGCCGTAAAAAGAATTATGTTATATCCAACTGCTTTCCAAACTACAAGCATTATTACAGATGGCATAGCCCATGCAGGATCTCCAAGCCAGTTTGGACCTTGAATTCCAAATAAACCCAGAAACCAGTTGATTAATCCATAATCTGGGTTCAGCATCCAGGCCCACACTATGGCAATTGCAACAGTGTTTGTGATAGAAGGAAGATAAAAACTAACTTTGAAAAAAAATTTTTAAAATATGTAGTTTCTCTGTTTAGTAATGCAGCAAAACTTAAAGCTAAAATTATTGTTAATGGCATTGCTACTACTAAGGCGTATAAAGTATTAAGCAACGCTTTCCAAAAAGTGGATCTTTCATTAAATTATTATAATTTTCAAAACCTATAAAACTAGCGTTGCTCCAATCATATATTGCAAACACATTAAAATCAGTAAAGCTGAGAGTTAGTGATACTAATATTGGTATTAACATAAAAATCAGTAGTAAAATTATTGAAGGACCTATAAAAGCAATAATTGCCTTTAATGGAGTTTTCAATTTTATCTCTCCTTGCTTGTTTAGATTTCTAAATGCCCTCTCTCCTTATTGGAGAGAGGGTCTTATAATACAAAATTATTATTTAAGAATCTTTTCAATATCATTTTTTTTAGATCTTTTGCTGCTTCTACTGGGGGGGATTTTTACCATATATAGCCTCTTCAACTCGTCTATCTATTGACACAGAAATCTCTTGGAATTCTGGTTTATTAATAGGAGCTTTTGCATCGAATAGTTGTTCTCCAAATAGCGCAATCATTGGATCAGCTTGTAATATTGGGTCATTCCATGCTTCTATGGAAGCTGGAAGTGAATTCACTAATTGATACCACTTTACTTGTATATCTGGCCTTGAAAGAAATTCAATGAATTTCCAAGCTCCTTCCTTATTTTTGAATCTTTAAATATAACTAGGTTACTTCCCCCCCATAAATGAAGTTCTTGTTTTCTTTTGGGGGGGCATTAAAGCAACATTCCACTTACCTTCAATTTGAGGAATTTGTTCTCTGATCATACTTACCATCCATGGCCCTGAAAAAAACATAGGTGTATCTCCTGAAGCAAAATCTTGGAATAAATTTCCTCCTCCTCCAATAGGTGCGAGCTTTTCTGTAAAAAAATCTTGTATAATATTCAAATGCTTCAACAAATTCTGGTTGATCTACAATAACTCTTCCTTTATTGTCCAGGATATCGCCACCATTTTGCCAAACAAAGGGTAATAAAATTTGATAATTGTCCTGAGGCTGATATAAAGTAATACCATATTTTCCTTTTTGAGCTAATTTTTTTTAGCAGCATCATACAATTCGTCCCAATTTTGAGGAGCATGCTCATAACCTACTTCAGATAGTAGATCACTTCTGTAATATAAAATTCTTGTATCTACATACCAAGGAATACCTAGAAGTTTTCCATCTACTATCCCAGTTTCCCAAGAACCTTTAAAGAAAGTACCTTCTTGTATAATTTCCGAGTTTTTAACAAAAGGTTCAAGGTTTTCAAAAGCTCCCATGCTTCCAAAAGGAGCCATCCATGTTGTTCCCATTTGCGCTACATCTGGGACCTGCCTTCCTGCAATTCCGGTTAAGATCTTATCAAAAGCATTTGCCCATGGAATAGCTTGAACATTGACTTCGTACTCAGGATACTCTTGCATGAATAATTGAGCTAACTTATCCAGACTTTTTGCTTCTTCGCCCATTGCCCATACAGTAATTTTCGTTGCACCAAAAGTTGATGCTACTAAAATCAAAAAAATACTTAAAACACCTACCAATCTTTTCATAATATTACACCTCCTATTTTCCTCATTTACTCACTTTAGAAATTCTAAGGCCACCCTTGGACCCGTTATAAATTCAGGCACTTATTTTTAAAAAAAATTTTCATTTCTAAAGCCCATATTTACTCAGTTAATTCGAGTGTACCCCCAATTTTGTGGGTTAGCCCAGATGTCAGGTAACGGATTCCATGAAATAATATTTTCTCTGACATATTCTCCTATAAAAGCGTTTTTTTATATTTGAATTATGAATAGTATATCCAAAACCTAATCTTAGTTGTGGTTGGGGGGGAAAGGTTATTCCTAAATATTCAAAAGGGATTTTTAATTCGATTATGTAACCATAGTCAGTTCTACTTGATGCAACTTCAACTTTTGGAGCAGTTTTTGATAAAGGACCTGGATTAGAATCCTCATGTCTTACTGCTTGTACATTTCCTTCTGTATCAAATGGAAGTACTGCCAATTTGAATAATCCTGCATTAGAACCAGCTACATTTGGATTGATATAGAATTCTATAGAATCAGTTCTGTAGTATCCACCAATGTCATCTGGAGTAATATTGACTACAACATATTCATCGAAAACATCTGCAGCTAAATATAAATTTTCATCGTCCCAGGTTGCTTGGAAATAACTATGTAGAACTTGTGATCTTTTATCTACAGGAATAATTCCTCCGGCTGGTACGTTCATGTCTTCAGTTACTGAGTATCGCGGAATATCTTTCCATTCAGATAAATCACCATCTATCTCAATACTTTGTTTTAATCGTGGTGCTAAAGCTAACTTTTCTTCAGAACTTGTTAAAAGCCTTCGGTATTCATCAACATACCATGGCGTTACTGCATAATCCGAAACTTTATCTATAAATCCAATTTTGTTTAAGGCCTCTTGAATATGTTCGTTACTCATAAACAAATCCCAAATCATTCCTGTTCTATAGTTTTCGATCATTAAGATAATATCTCCTTGATCTATTCCTATGTATTGATCTGAGAACCAAGCTTCATCAACATTGAATGCACTATAGAATCCATATTCTCCCCCCATACCAAAGGTCCGTATTTACTTAACATACCTCTGATAGCGTTCATTGAAAGATCATAAGTGAATGGTATCGAAGATATCGATGCATATGGGGGGGCGACAGTTCCATCATGATTACCATCAACCGCGCCATAAGCCTTGTATCCAGTTGGGCCATCGCTTGCAGAAAGGCCCCAAATATCCATATCATATGTTTCATATTTGAATCTATTTTGTACCGTAAACAACCAATTATATCTGGTAGCAGCTTCTGCGTTGTTGAAATAATTTGCATACTTATCTTCTTTATCTCTATAGTCTATCCAAATATTTGGATATTGATACACAAATAGAGTTTCTTGTGGTAAATATATGTATGTATCATTTTGACAGGTCTAAATATTTTGTCCCAAGAATCAGGTGATATAGGATATGTTGGAGAACCTATAGCTAATACATAAGCCAACAATCCTTCGTTAAATGAATCCCATCTTGCTCCTAAGAAACCTGCTTCAGGTTTATATCCCATTGATAAAGTATTTCCACCATCGAGCATCCATTGCCAATTAACATTTTCGTATAAAGTATTGGCAAGTTCTTCGATTTCTGTATCTTTAAAATACGCTCCTGCTGTTAACGCTCCACTTATTAAAATTGCAGTATCTATCGAAGATATTTCACTACTTCCTGTTCTTTTACCTGTGTTCATATCAACGAAGTGATAGAAGAAACCATTCATTCCTTCAACTTTTCCATTGGCAAAAGTTGTTAAAGTTGTTAAAACTCTTTCGTATCCTTCATCATAGCTAACCCAACCTCTTTCAATTCCAATGGGAATAGCAGAAAGCCCCCCCATACCAACTGCCGCTATACTTGCAGGAGAATCCTTTGTGCTTCTATCTTTAATCAAGCCGTTCGTTGGGTTTGCTTCATTCCAGAAATATAAGAAAGCTCTTTTTTTGTATTTCCTCTAATAAAGGTTCATCTTCTAATTCTAAAAGATTCTGCACTTCTTCTTTGACGCTTATTGGAACCATCGCTAATAGTTCTTCGACTGTGGGCTTGCTTGACTTTTCAACAAATATTCCGTCTACATAGAAAGGTTCGTATAACGGTGTTTTAACATTATCTTCATTAAAACCACCAAAAGCTAGATAAATCATGTATTTATTTCTTTCCATCAAATTGCTCATATTACCTGCAATTTCAAACTTTACTTTGTTCCATCCCGGACTTGCTTGAGTATCGGAAAATACTCCTCCAACCCATTCCCATCCAGAAGTAACATCTGCCATACCTAAGAAATACATAGTAGGTTTAATTTTATTTTCTTTTGGAATATAAACGTTCATCGTTACTTCGTTTCTACCCATCCAAAGTGGTACTTTCTCACCAGATAGTTCAATCGCGATTTTTGCTTCAATTGCTTCACCATCAGGAATTACTTTCATTGCGTATAAACCTTCGGCGGCTAAATCTTTTACTAATTCAAATTTTGCCCCCGTATTATCATTACCAAAAGTTCCTATCTCTTCTTCACTATCCATAGACCAAATATATATTCTTTCGATTTCAGGCTCTTCTGAGTTTAAAACTATTAAATTGTCTACGTAAAAAGGATCTTTCAAAGGAATATTTGTTACTCCTTGAGTATGCATAAAAGAGAAATAAAGCATGTATTTTCCATCTGGCATTACATCCTTCATCTTATCAGTAAGTTTGTATTCTACAATATTCCATCCATCTTTTGGCTCTGTTTCAGAAAATATTCCATCTACCCATTTCCAACCTTCTGTGACATCTGCCATACCTAAAAAGAATTTATTAGGTTTCAAAGATGCGACAGGTTTAGTATAAACTGCTAACCTTAAAGTGTCGTTCCCTAACCAATTGCTTAATCTATCTCCAGATAATTCAAAAGCCATTTTTGTTTCGGCTGATTCCCCCCCAGAGGCACTATGATTGTTGAGTATTTACCCTCATATACAAATCTTTCACTTAATTCAAAGGTCGATCCTGAGTTATCATTGTTTAAATCATGAGTATATTCAAAGCTGTGAATAAGTGACTGTGAAAAAAAAGATAAGCTAAAAAGTAATACTACAGCCATCAGTAAATACGTTACTTTTTTTTCATACTTTCTTACCTCCTCGCATAATATGTACTTACCCACCTTAGAAATTCTAAAATCCTTATTATATATGTTTTAGAATTGATTTTTTTTACAAAATACCTCACTATTTCGAATCCTTACTAATTCTTAATTTCTTTA
>JMBV01000017.1_pt1 | contig 62529 bp, 102 predicted proteins | sample 616531 | NCBI WGS metagenome assembly JMBV01 (sample SAMN02727904, study PRJNA239997) | anaerobic digester metagenome | biome: anaerobic digester; isolation source: mesophilic anaerobic digester inoculated with municipal waste water sludge... | place: Germany: Bielefeld University, CeBiTec ...
TGTAATTGTGGTGGGGGGGGCGGGGGGGCATGCGGGGGGGCGGAGGCCGCCCTAGCAGCGGCCCGTCTCGGCCGCCGGGTTGCCGTTTTGACGCTGAACATGGATAATGTGGCCCTCCTCCCCTGCAACCCAAGCATAGGCGGTTCGGGCAAGGCCACACTGGTCAGGGAGATCGATGCCCTCGGAGGCGAAATGGGCAAAAACTGCGATGCCACCCTGATGCAGATGCGCATGCTTAATACACGGCGGGCCCCGCTGTGCAGTCTTTGCGTGTCCAGCTTGACCGCAAGTTATATCAGCGGCGCATGAAGTATGTGCTGGAGACAACACCCGGCCTGTTCCTTAAGGAAGGGTTGGTCACCGATCTGATTGTGGAAGGTGGCGCCGTTCGAGGGGGGGTTGTCTTGCTGGGTGAAGTCAAAATGTTTGCCCCCCGTTGTCATCTTAGCGACCGGCACTTATTTGCGCTCAATCATTCATATTGGCGAGCTGCAGTATGAATCGGGGGGGCCTCAGGGGGGGCAGCATACGGCGGTGGCCCTTGCCGAAAATTTGGCAAAATGGCTGCCCATTGCCCGGTTTAAAACCGGAACGCCGCCTCGGGTTAATCTGCGTTCACTCAACTATGCCGTGATGCAAAAACTGCCCGGGGATCCTAACATTTCCGGTTTCTCCTTCGAAACGGACACATTAGAGATTGAACAGTTGCCGTGCTGGGTCACTTACACCACGGAAGAAACTCACCGCATCATTCGGGAGAATCTGGATAAAACCTCCATGTACAGCGGCGCCATAACGGGCCCGGGGGGGCCGCGCTACTGCCCTTCCATTGAAAGCAAAATTGTTGAATTTCCGGACAAAAAGAGCCATCAGGTGTTCGTGGAGCCGGAGGGTTGGCAGACCAAGGAAGGCTATCTGAGCGGTTCTTCCACTTCTCTGCCCTTGGGTATTCAGGAGCAGATGCTAAAAACCATTCCCGGATTTGAAAATGTGGAAATCATGCGGCCCGCCTACGCCATCGAATACGACTGCATTGACCCGCTTATCCTGAAGCCCTCGTTGGAAGCGAAAGAAATCAGGGGGGGCTGTTTTGTGCCGGCCAGATCAATGGCACCTCGGGCTACGAAGAAGCGGCGGGCCAGGGAATCATCGCGGGCATTAACGCCCATCGGCATTTAGCGGGCGAGGAGGCTTTGGTTATTCCCCGTTCCCAGGGTTATATCGGTGTATTGATTGACGATCTAGTGACTAAGGGCGTGACAGAACCCTACCGGATGATGACATCCCGTTCGGAATACCGCCTATCCCTAAGGATGGATAATGCGGATCAGCGTTTTACGCCGCTGGGTTATGCCTGGGCCTGATCAGCGCTGAGCGGTTTCGGGACTTCGAGACAAAACAGGCGCTTATCAAAGCTGAAATAGAACGGTTAGATCAAACTGTGTTGGGGGGGCACGCCGGAAGTTAACGAGAAATTGAAAGAGCTGGGGGGGACAGCTCCCTTAAAGCACGGTGTTACCTTGGCCGATCTGCTGCGCAGGCCGGAATTGAAGTATGCGGATCTGGCGCGCTTCACCGAACTGCCCGACTTACCTCGGGCCGCGGCGGAACAGGTGGAAATCAATGTGAAATATGAAGGGTATTTAAGGCGGCAGGAAGCGGCAATTGAGCGCTTTGAGCGCATGGAGAAAAAAAATGCTGCCGCTTAATTTCGACTATGGGCAAGTGCGCGGTTTATCAAGGGAAGCCGCTGCCCGGCTCGGTGAGGTTAGGCCGGCCTCGGTTGGCCAGGCCTCCAGAATTTCCGGAGTAACGCCGGCCGACATTAATGTACTTTTAGTCTATCTAGAACAGGAGCGACGGAGGCAGTAAAATGGGATTTGCAAAATCTATGTTTCTAGACAAGCTCAGTGCGGGGGGGTTGGACGAATTGGGAATTGATCTGCCTCGAGATGCGCTGGCCCAGATGGCACACTTCGCGGAATTGATAGTGCGGACAAATAAGACTCTTAATTTGACCCGCTTAGTTGAACCGGATGAAATGGCCATCAAACGCTTCGTGGACAGCCTGAGCATTCTGCTTAAGGAGTGGCCTGCCGTGCAGCGCTGTCTGGATGTGGGCACAGGTGCGGGGTTTCCCGGTGTGCCGCTGGCCATCGCCGGGCTGGGCCAAGAGTGGGTTTTGTTGGACTCAACCCGCAAGCGGTTGAACTTCATTGCGGAAGCCGCGGCCGGCTTGGGCCTGGCTAATGTGCAAATCTATCACGCCAGGGCGGAGCATGCGGGCCGCGCCAAGGGACAGCGGGAGTGCTATGACCTTGTGGTGAGTAGGGCTGTGGCCGCCCTACCCGTGCTTTTAGAACTCTGTGCCCCCCCTTCGTCAAGGTGGAGGGGTGTTCGCGGCCTATAAAGGCAGTGATGCGCAGGCGGAAGTGGCTAACAGTATGGCCGCACGCGAGGAGTTCCACCTCCGTCTGGAGGAGGTGGTAACGCTGCAGTTACCCCCCCTGGAGATGGGAGAGCGCAGCCTTTTGATTTTTCAAAAAAACAAAACCTCTTTCCCGCAATTACCCTCGCAGGGCCGGGATGGCCCAGAAAAGGCCGGTTGTTTAAACCGGCCTTTTTTTGTTTCCTGCCGGAGTGGAAGGAACTCCCTCCTCAACCGAGAATAAATTACACAACAAGTGAGGTGAACCCCCCCTTGAGACTGACCGATCTTCTATTGAGCAGGCAGCGTCGTGAGGAAAGCGGCCGAACGGGGGGGCAGGAGAAATGGAAGGAAGAGGTGCAGGCAGTGCCTCTGGAGCTGGTGGCTGCCGGCAAGTTTCAGCCGCGGCGGGAGTTTGAAGAAGGGGGGGCTCTGCAGGAGCTGGCGGCCTCGATTGAAATCCACGGTCTGCTGCAGCCCATCTTAGTGCGGCCCGGGGCAGTCGGTTATGAAGTAATTGTTGGAGAGCGCCGGCTGCGCGCTTGCAGATTATTGGGTTGGGAGGTAATCCCCGCCATAATCAGGGATGTGGAGGATAAGGAAGCGGCCGAATATGCGCTGATCGAAAATCTGCAGCGGGAGGACCTACACGTTCTGGAAGTAGCGGAAGGTTACGAGCGACTGCTGCAGGAATTCGACCTAACACAGGAGGAGCTGGGCGAACGCTTGGGCATCAGTCAAGCTAACATAGCGAATAAACTGCGTTTGCTGCGGCTGCCCGCCAAGGTGCGGGAAATTATTTCCCGGGAAATGTTAAGCGAACGCCACGGGCGGGCTCTGCTGCGGCTCCGGACTGAAGCCGAACAGCTGGAGGTGGCCGAGAAAATTGCAGCGGAGGGCCTGAGCGTAAAAGATACGGAGCGGCTGATTGCCCGCCTGCTGGACAGGGGGGGTGAGCGGAAAAGTGTCAGGAAGGGTAGGCGGAAACTGATTATTAAGGATATTCGCCTGTTCACCAACAGTGTGCGTCAATTAGTGGACACACTTAAGTCCAGTGGCCTGATCGTAGATCTTGCGGAAGAAGAGGACGCAGAACAATATAGGATTCTCGTAACGGTAGAAAAACCTGTGGATGGTGATTACAATGGCTAGGATAATTGCAATAATTAATCAAAAGGGCGGTGTGGGTAAGAGCACAACCGCGGTTAACCTTGGCGCCTACCTTGCAGTGGAGGGCAAGCGGGTGCTGCTTGTGGATATCGATCCTCAGGGGGGGAATGCATCGAGCGGCGTTGGAATTGATAAGGGCCTCGTGCAGCGCTGCATGTATTCTGTCATGATAGAGGGCGAAAAGATCGAACAGATCATTGAACAGACAGAGGTGGAAAACTTTCACGTGGCGCCCGCCACAATTGATTTAGCGGGGGGGCTGAGATCGAACTTGTATCCATCATCTCCCGGGAATTTCGCTTAAAGAAGGCTTTGGAGCCCGTGGCCGGCCGTTACGATTATATAATTCTTGATGCACCGCCTTCACTGGGGCTGTTGACGATCAATGGTCTGACTGCCGCTGATTCGGTATTGGTGCCTATTCAGTGCGAATACTATGCATTAGAAGGCCTGAGCCAGCTTGTGAGCACTATTGCCATGGTGCAGGAGCACCTCAATCCGGAGCTGGAGTGGGAAGGCGTGCTCATGACGATGTACGACGTGCGGACAAACCTGAGCCAGCAGGTGATCGATGATGTGCGGACTTATTTCCAAAATACGGTGCGCGTCTACGAATCCATCATACCGCGCAATGTACGGCTGGGGGGGAGGCACCGAGTTTCGGCGAACCGATAGCCATTTATGATCCAAAATCAAAGGGGGGGCGCAGGCTTATCACAGCCTGGCCCGGGAGGTTTTAAATTCATGAGTACACAGAGGTTGGGGGGGAAAGGGCTGCGGGCCCTTATTCCTGAGAAAGAGGACACCGCGGGCTTAGATGTGCAGGAAATCGAGCTGCAGCTCATTGAGGCTAACCCCTATCAGCCCAGGCAGGCGTTTGATCAGGAGCGGTTAGCGGAATTGGCCCAATCCATTAAGGATTTCGGCCTGTTAGAACCGGTGATTGTGCGCAAAAAAGGCGAGAGGTTTGAATTGGCCGCCGGTGAGCGGAGGGTGCGAGCCGCAGAATTGGCAGGCCTGGAAAAAAATCCCGGCTATTGTGCGGGAGTATGGAGATCTGGAGATGATGCAGGTCGCGCTGATTGAAAACCTGCAGCGGGAGAACTTAAATCCCATCGAAGAGGCGGAGGGGGGTACCAAAGCTTAATTAGCCAATTTGGCTTTACCCAAAGCGAAGTGGCTGAGTCGGTTGGCAAAAACGTTCTTCTATTGCTAATGCCCTGCGCCTACTGAATCTGGGGCGGAAGAAAGGGGGGGGCTGGTGGAAGCGGGCCAGCTTTCGGTTGGTCATGCTAAGGTCCTGCTCTCAGTGGAGCGGCCCCCCCAGCGGAGACTGGCTTTGGCCAAAGAGTAGTGCGTGAGGGGGCCAGCGTCCGGCAGCTGGAACAATGGTTGAAAAAGGGTGTCAATGTTCCACGTAGAACATTGACGAAAAAGGATCCGGAGATCTTGGCCTTAGAAGATGATCTGCAGAGGCATTTGGTACCAAGGTGGCCGTAACATATAAAAATGGAGCGGGCAAAATTGCTATAGACTATTATTCTGACGAAGAACTGGAGCGGCTGCTGCAGTTATTTCGTAAAATTTAAAAGGGTATGTTCCACGTGGAACATACCCGTCCGTTAACTCTTGCCCAAGGCAACCTCGGCCTCGCGATGCCGGATGCCCAGGCACATCGTGAGGGCCTCCGTAATCACGTCAGACATACGCATCACCAGGCTTAAGCGCGTGTTCTGCAGAACAACGTGTTCCATAAAGCCGGCCACATTCACTACGCCAATAATATGAAAGTCCCCCCCACCGCGGGGAGTTTTTTTGTTTACGCCCGTTCCCGGTTCCAGCGGGCCCCCCCTTTTAACAGTAATGTAGCCTATGTTTTTGACCCTGCCCAGGCAGGCGTCTATTGCTAAAACAGTACTTCTACCTGCCCTTTCGTTGATCTGCAGGCATGTTTCCTGCAGATTTAGGGCGTGCACTGGATCATGAATTGTGCCGTGAATCTTCACTCTCTCCGGAATCAGCCCTTCTTCCTGCCGGGCCAACAAATTGGAACCAATTAAGGGCCCCCAGTGCGTCCCCTGTGGAACGATCGGTACCTACGCAGACAACATCAACCTCGTCGGCCATGGGGAGCGCCGCCAGTGCAATGGCAAGATGGGCTGCGGACAGGGGATCGTTCCAATGCGTTCGGCCAAGGACATCGTTCGTAAAGAGCATGCTGCACCTCCGCGCTAGGATACTTGTCTTACTCTATGCCGTTTGCCGTTAAGATATGCATGAATGGAACGGGGGGGTGGGGAGGAATATGATCTGGCGGAGGTGATCAGCGGGTGGATCTACTCGCCGTGATGGGCTTATACGTGGGTGGAGTTATCGGTGCCGGCTTTGCCTCGGGCCAGGAACTGGTCGTTTTTTTGTGCGCTACGGCGCAGGTGGCCTAGTTGGCATTTTACTCAGCGTGGCCCTGCTGATTTCGGTACAGCCCTAATTTTGGAGTTCTGCCATGATAACGCGCTGACTTCTTATCACGGCCTGTTTTCTCTGGCGGGCTTTAAACGGGCTGCCATTTTAGAAGGGGGGGCATACTCTTTCATTCTTGCGGTAGGCAGCGCGGTCATGTTTGCGGGCAGCGCCGCTTTGGCGCCAAACGAGGGCCTGGCAGAAGTATACCGGCTGGCAACGGGGGGGGTGCTGCTGCTGTTTGTCCTGATCAGCGGCAGAAAGGGTGTTTTGGCGGTGGGGGGGCGCTGGCTAGCACCCTTTATAACCGCCTTTCTGCTGCTGCTTGCCTTAGGAAGGATCGGCCGGCGCCCCGAACTTGCGCTGCAGAATGGGCAGGGGGGGCCCTGGCAGGGTGTTGAGGCGGCCCTTCTTTATGCTTCTTACAATCTGGGGGGGTTTTCTGTGGCCGTTTTAACGGGTACGGCGGGACTTTTGAAAAAGAAAAGCCAGCGCTTGACGCTGGCTGTGCTGGCCAACCTACTGCTCGGCGGCGTTATTCTACTGCTTTTTGGGCACTGCACACCCTGCCCCCCCGGGCCAGCTCGGTGAACCGGTGCCTCTCTTGGCTATAGCGGCTTTAGGCGGCCCCCCCGCGATCGCTGTCTGTTATCGTTTTGTGCTGTGGGCTTCTATGTTTACTACTGCCCTGGCCAATGCCTTTGCCCTCACCGGCCGGCTTGCTGAAAGTGGCAAGCTCAGCTGGGCCCGGGGGGCTCTAGTTGTGGTGGTGCTATCCGTCGTAGGTTCTTACCTGGGGTTTGCTTCTCTGATTCGGGTGGCCTATCCCCCCCTGTTGGGCCTGGCCGTGCTGTGGTTTTTGATTTATCTTGCTTGGCGGCGCTGGCATCATGGCTAAACCTATCGCCCCCCCAATTAGTGGCTTTTTCCTTTTCATTTAGATATAATAAGGAACAAGGAACTCAAGGGCGGTGACGTGTTGTGACACCCGGTGCACAGGAATCATATGAACAGGGCTTGTATTATTTGGAAAAGTGGGATTTGGACAAGGCGGAAGAGGCTCTGCGTGAAGTCATAGAGCTCGAACCAAATCATGCCCGGGCCTGGAATAAGTTGGGCGTGCTCTTTGCCAGGCGCGAAGATCTGCGGCAGGCCGAGGAGTGTTTCGAAGAGGCGCTGCGCTTGGATTCTCATTTCGCCGATCCGTACTCCAATTTGGGCAATATTTACGCGGAGCGGGGGGATGGACGGATCGGGCCAAGACCGCCTATGAAAAAGCCCTGGTGTTGGATCCGGGCAACCCCGCGGCGACTCACAATCTTGGTGTTTTATATAGAAAAATGGGGGGGCAGATCGGAAAGGGCGTTGATCTGCTGAAACAAGCCAATAGGGCGCAGCGCAGCAGGTTTCGCCGGGATGTGCGCACTTCGCCCGAAGCCCGGCGTACCGTGCGCATAGGCTGGGCGGTGATCGCACTGATCGCGATTGTCCTGTTCTGGCTCCTCAACAGATAACCCAGAGCGTGCCTAACCAACTTAACGATAACGCCGCCTGCGCCAAATTAAAATCATCGTCTTTCTGCGCGCTTTCAAAATAGGGTCGAGAATCCTTTTCAATAAACCCATTATTGTTCCCCCCCCTTAACTAGCCCAACTCTCGTTCATTATCCTATACATGATCGGTTGTAAGTGTGACAGAAGGAGAAATGCTTTTCCGTGGAGAAATAGTGCCCTTAAAGGTTAATTATGGAAATTAAGCATGGGAAAGGGGAAGGATAGTGAAGCAGACACCTTTAGGCGACAAACATCGCGCTTTGGGCGCGAAGATGGTGGATTACGCCGGATTTGAGATGCCCGTTCAGTACGCAGGACTAATAGAAGAACATCTTCTGGTCCGTTCAAAGGTGGGGGGGTTGTTCGATTTAAGCCACATGGGTGAGTTCGAAGTGAGCGGGCCCGGGGCTTTGGCCACCGTTAACCGGGTAACTACCAATGATGCGGCGCAGCTGAAGGTAGGGGGGGAGATTCAGTATACTTTTAACAAACGAGCAGGGGGGATCATAGACGATATCCTGGTGTACCGCACCACAAACGGCTTTTTCTTGGTGGTAAACGCTGCTAATACCGTTAAGGATTGGGAATGGATAAAAAAAGCATCTGCAGCCGGAAACGGAGCTGAAGGATCTCACGCCTGAGCTGGCTTTAATCGCTGTTCAGGGGGGGCCTCTTTCGGAGCCCTTGGCAGAAGAAGTGCTGGGTATTTCACTTAGCGATCTGAAGAACTATACATTTCTGGAAACGGATTATGAAGGCGCCAAAATACTTGTGTCCCGCACCGGTTACACCGGCGAAGACGGTTTTGAACTTTATTTCCCCAATGCACTGGCCAAAAGGCTCTGGGATCAGCTGGCCGTTCTGGGCGAAAAATATGGCGTGGCGCCCATCGGCCTTGGCGCAAGAGACACTCTGCGCTTGGAAATGAGGATGCCTTTGTACGGAAACGATGTGGGGGGGGAGGATATAACACCTTATGAAGCGGGTTTGGGGGGGCGTTTCGTCAAGCTTGATAAGGGTCCTTTCATCGGTCGCGCGGCACTGCAGGCACAAAAAGAAACGGGCACAGCCCGTAAACTTATTGCCTTCAGCATGCGGGGGGGTAAAGGCATACCGCGGCAAGGTTATGCCCTACTGAGCGCGGATGGGCAGGAAATCGGGGGGGCCGTTACCAGCGGTACCCATTCGCCATCTTTAAATCACCCCCCATTGGTATGGGCTACGTGCGGACGGAGTACGCTAAAGCGGGGGGGACCGTTATTAATGTGCAGATCAGAAAAAGACAGGTTGAGGCCGAAATTATTAAAGGCCGTTTTTTTAAGCTGAAGAACAATGTCCGGGAAATCACAAAGGAGGCTCAATCATGAAGGAAAAACTGCTTTTCACTAAAGAACATGAATGGGTATTGGTCAAAAACGATGTGGTACGCGTGGGGATCAGCGATTATGCCCAAAGCGAGCTGGGCGATGTGGTCTTCGTTGACTTGCCCGAAGTGGAGATCAAGTGGATGAAGGCGAAGGCTTTGCAGTAGTCGAATCGGTAAAAGCGGTTGCCGATGTGTACGCACCCGTCTCCGGTGAAGTGGTTAAAATCAACGAAGAACTCGAGGACAGTCCGGAACTAGTCAATGAATCGCCCTATGATGAAGGCTGGATTGCGGAGATAAAAGTGGAGGGCGTTGCTCAAACGGGCGATCTCATGAATAAGCAGGAGTATGAAAAGTTTTTGAAGGGGGGGGTTTAATAATGCGTTATTTGCCTCTGACCAAAACAGAAAGGGAGCAGATGCTATCCGGCCTGGGAATGGAAACTATGCAGGAACTGTTCGCGGAAATACCCCCCCGCGAGATGATTCTCACAGAAGACCTGCCCCCCCTGCCTCGGGCGCTGAGCGAGGCGGAACTAATGGAACATTTCCGCCAACTCACCGAGAAAAATAAAGATCTTTCTTCTGTAACCTCCTTTATGGGCGCGGGTGCTTACGATCATCTGATCCCCAGCATAATCCCGCACCTGATTGGACGGGGGGGAGAGTTTTGACAGCCTATACACCTATCAGGCCGAGATCAGCCAGGGTGTTTTGCAGAGTATTTTTGAGTATCAGACTTTGATTGCAGAGCTCACCGGCATGGAGGCTTCCAACGCGTCCATGTATGATGGTGCAACCGCCTTAGCGGAGGCGGCGCTCATGTCCTGCGCGGTCACCCGCCGTGAAACGGTTGTCCTGCCGGCCACTCTGCACCCTGAATGGCAGGAAGTGGTCAAGCTGTATCTGGAAAACCAGGATGTGCAGATGATCTACCTACCCCCCCTCGATGCCAAGACGGGTACACTTGATCTTAGTGCCGCCGCGGAACTGCCCTGGGAGGATGTGGCGTGTGCGGTTGTGCAGCAGCCAAACTTTTATGGCAGCCTGGAAGAAGTGGATACGCTGCGAGATCTGGTCCGGAGCGCCAAAGGGCTGTTTATCATGGCCGTTGATCCAATCAGCCTCAGCTTGCTTAAATCGCCCGGTGAATTAGGTGCAGATATAGTTGTTGGAGATGGGCAAAGCCTAGGCAACGCGATGGGATTTGGCGGGCCCAGCCTGGGGGGGTTTTTTGCCGCTTCCGGCATGAAATTAATTAGGCGCATGCCCGGGCGGATAGTTGGCGAGACGGAGGATACCGAGGGGGGGCGTAGGGGGGGATTTGTCCTTACTCTGCAAACAAGGGAGCAGCATATTCGCCGCGAAAAGGCAACCTCGAATATCTGTACCAACCAGGCGCTCAATGCCTTAACAACCGCCATCTACCTCAGCACTGTGGGCAAACGGGGGGGTTTTCGGGATGTGGGTCAGCACTGCCTGCAGAAGGCCCACTACCTGCAAGCCGAGCTTCTGGAGATAGATGGTTTATCTGCTCCATTTTCCGCCCCCCCTTCTTCCGAGAATTTGTGATCGAAGGCGATGTCGATTGGGAGAAGATCAACTTAGAGCTGCTGGAGCATGGGTTTTTGGGAGGCCTACCCCCCCTAAAAAGGTTCGGCCAGCCCAAGCGAGCGCTGTTCTCTGTTACCGAGGCACGCAGCAGGGAAGAGATGGACAGTTTCACTGACGTTTTAAGGGGGGGTTGATCAAATGACCGCCAAACAAGTTGTACCGTTGATCTTTGAACGTTCCTCACCGGGCCGCAGGGGGGGTTACCGCCTTCCGGATCTGGATGTGCCCGAGGTGGCGGTGGAAGAACTTATTCCGCGCGATTTTCTGCGGGCCGAACCGGTGGATCTGCCGGAAGTGAGCGAACTGGAAGTGGTTCGCCATTATACGCAGCTTTCCAGATTGAATTACGCCGTCGATGTGGGTTTTACCCCCCCTAGGGTCCTGCACAATGAAATACAACCCGCGGGTAAACGAAGATGCGGCATCACTGCCCGGCCTAGCCAGGCTGCACCCCCCCTATCAGCCGGAAGAGAGTGTGCAGGGCGCACTGCAGCTCATGTACGAACTGGGCGAATACCTAGCCGTGATTTCGGGCCTTGCCCAGACCACGCTGCAGCCTGCGGCCGGAGCACATGGTGAACTGGCGGGGCTGATGGTGATCAAGGCTTATCATACTCACCGCGGCGATACTCACCGCAACGAGGTGATTGTTCCCGACTCCGCCCACGGCACTAATCCGGCTAGTACCGCCATGGTTGGCTACAAGGTTGTGGAGGTACCCTCTAATGAGCGGGGCGGCGTTGATGTGGAAGCGTTAAAAGGGTTGGTGGGCCCCAATACGGCAGGATTAATGCTCACTAATCCCAACACATTGGGACTGTTCGATGAAAATATTGCCCGGATTGCGGAAATAGTCCATGACGCGGGCGGCCTGCTATACTACGACGGGGCCAACGCGAACGCTATTTTGGGCATTGTGCGGGCCGGTGATATGGGTTTTGATGTGGTCCATTACAACCTGCATAAAACCTTTTCAACCCCCCCCACGGCGGGGGGAGGCCCGGGTGCGGGGGCCCATCGTTGTGTGTGAAGAACTGGCGCCATTTTTACCCGGCCCCCCCATTGTGCGTAAGGAGGGGGGGAGCGCTACTATTTGATACACCCGAGCACTCCATGGGCAGGCTCAAGTCCTTTTACGGCCAGTTTTGGTGTGCGTCAAGGCCTACGCCTATATTCTGTCACACGGTGCAGCGGGCTTAAGGGAAGTAAGCGAAACGGCTGTACTGCACGCCAACTACATGATGCGCAAACTGCAGGACACGTATGAATTAGCCTATGATCGCACCTGCATGCACGAATTTGTCCTCTCAGGAGCCAAACAGAAAAAAATTCGGTGTTAGGACCTTAGATATCGCCAAACGGCTGTTGGACTATGGCTATCATGCGCCCACGGTCTATTTCCCGCTTAATGTGGATGAAGCGATCATGATTGAACCAACCGAAACGGAACCGAAGCAGACTTTGGATGAGTTTATTGCGGTGATGCATACTATCGCTAAAGAGGCTGAGGAGAATCCGGATCTGCTGCTCAACGCACCGACGCAAACGCCCGTAACCAGGCTAGATGAAGCGCGGGCAGCCAGGCAGCCCATACTGCGCTGGCAGAAATAGTAGAGCAAGGTCATCAAAACAAGGGCAACAAACAAAAAAAAGCGCTCCGCAGTGAAAACGGGGGGGCGCTTTGTGCTGTGTGCGTTTTAGGCTTAGTCCGCAGTCTGAAACACTTCAATTTCTGCCTCTTTGTATAACTTAGACAAATAGCTCTGCGGATCGAGGGCGTTTGTATTGCGGTAGGCTACTAAAACCCGGTCGCGGCTTTCGGCGAATACCGCCTCTTTTGCTTCCGTTTTGCCCTGCACCCAGATAATGTGCCAGCCAAATTGGCTTTCGACTGTTCCGTGTTCATCGACGGCCAAGCTAAAGGCCATATCCTCAAATTCCTGTACAGTAAAGCCTTTGGTAATGGGCCCCCCCAAATAACCGCCCTGCGCCGCTGTGCCCGGGTCTAATGATTTTTCCTGAGCTAAAACGGCAAAATCTTCGCCTGAAGCCAAAGCGGCTAAGATTTCTTCCGCATCTTCTTCCGTATCTACTAAAATATGGCTTACCTCCACGCTTTCCGGCTCGTCAAAATGGTGGCGGTTCTCTGCAAACCAGGCTTCTAAGTCCTCGTCATTTACTGTCACTTCGCTTTTGGCCATCTCGCTTAAAAGCGCGTTGTGGCGCATCTGCTCTTCAAATTGCTCGATGGTGATCATGTTCTGCTGCAAAATTGCTGCAGGCCTTGGACCCCGCCCAGCTGCATGACGATCAGCTCCATAAGTTCGGCGAATTCCTCCTCATTTACCTCCGCGGACAGTTCTTCCGCCTTCTGCCTGATCAGTTCCCGTTCCACCAGTTCCTGGATGGCGTAGCCTCCGAACTTACGTTCGAGCAGTTCCCAATATACCTCTTTACCGATCACCACACCATTGACAGTTGCAACCGGTTCATCCGCCAGGGCCTGCAGCGTGGGTAGGACAGCTGTTGCCGCCAGGGCCAAGATTAGAATAAAAAGAGCCGTGTTGATTCTTTTCAAGATTGTCATCCTCTCTAAAGGTCTGCCCCAATTATTCTCCCCCCACACTGTGAACTCCTTTTTTTAAAAGGTTGGGATTATGCTATAATACAGGGAAGAAAGGTAAATGGTGGAGGGTTTGGAATGCATGAAAAGGGGGGGCAAATTTTGCGTTTGAAAAAAAACACGCCTGCGGCGGGCAGACATGGGAAGTCTTAAAACCGGGCGTAGATACTAGGCTGAAGTGCACTACCTGCGGTAGAGTAATCCTCATCCCCCCCAGGGATCGATTGGTGCGGTTGATCAAAGGTAAATAAACACAGACCTTTTTCGGGGGGGAATATACTAAAGCAAGCAATTACCGAAGGGGGGGTTTGTAAATGGCTGTCATTCGTCGTTTATTTGCGGGGGGGACAAATTCGGGTACCGGTTTTTCTCCTTTTCCCGGAGATTATAGGGCCCAAAACCAAGCGGGTGTACCTGCTTAAGGGCGGCCCGGGGGGGACCGGTAAGTCCCGTTTTATGCTGGATATTGCCGAGGCTTTACAGGCGCGGGGGGGTTACGAACAGGAACGGATTTATTGCAGTTCCGATCCCTATTCGTTGGATGCGGTTGTTTTTCCTGAACCGGGGGGGCGGTAATAATCGATGCCACCGCGCCCCATGCTTTGGAGGCGGAGTGGCCCGGCTGCCGCGATGAACTGATCTGCTTGGGCAATTATTGGTCTGCGCAGCTTTGATAGAACGCCGAGAGGAAATAATCCGGGCGGGGGGGCGGGAGAAACGGGGGGGGCATTTTGCCGCGGCGTTTCGTTATTTCGGAGCCGCAAACTTGCTAGAAGAGAACATTGCCGCCCGCCATGATGAGCCCGGGGGGGAAAGTTTCGCCGGGATAAGGGCCGGTTTGGCCGCCCAGTTTAAACCGGCAAAAAAAGTGCTTTAGGTTCGGTACGGCGCGGCACCTATTCGCTTCGGCCTTGACACCGGCCGGGTACTTAAGTTTTGTGGGGGGGAAATTGCGGAGCATTGCAGCAAACGTTTCGTGCTTACAGAACCTGCGGCCAAACACAGCGCTGCCTGCCTGGCGCAGTTGGCCGCCCAAGCCCAATATGCCGGCTTGGATGTGGAGATTTTCCATTATCCTCTTAATCCGGAAAGGATTCAACATATGCTCATCCCAAGCCTTAAACTGGGTTTTTTTAGTGAAACGGCCTTGGAAAAGCTGCAGGATGTTGAAGGTGAAAGAATCTCATCGGGTTCGGCAGCGATAAACGCAGCGGCGGAGAACGCAGGAGATCAAAACCTGTTTCGAGAATTGATTGCCCTAGGGGGGGTGCAGAGCCTGCAGCGCGCTCAAGCGAGTCACGGCGAAGTGGAAGAGTATTATGCGAGCCAAATGGATTTTGCCGCTCTTGCTTTAGAAAGAGAGCGGGTTATGGCGGAGATCCTAAAATTGTAGGCGGTCTTTGTTGTTTTGCACCCAGCGCAGCAGGGGGGGATTCCCACTCCTAAAACAACACCGGCTTGGCCCAGGCCGATTGTGAGAACCATTGCCCAGTAAGCCTGGGGGGGCACCTGCAGCACAAAACGGAGATAGAGGCTGACCAAAAAAAAGCGTTGAGTATGATGGGAAAGGCATAGGCCAACCAGTTGTGGCGGTAGCGATAGGTAAGATAGGCAGCCACCAGGCTGATCAGGCTGCCGCCAAAGATATCCCAGGGGGCCAAACCCGCTCAAAATGTTGGCCAGCAGGACACCGATGTAGATTCCGCCTATTGCTTCGGGGGGAAGACGATGGGCAGCAAAGTTAAAGCCTCGGCGACGCGAAACTGCACCGGCCCGAAACTGGCAAACTGAAAAGCAAACACCAATACTACGTAGAGGGCGGCAATAAGCCCGCCCCGCGCCCAACGCTGCATGCGGATCTTCCCCCCCTTTTCCTGCTTAAGATTCGCTGTTTATAGTAATTTACCTTGTTAAGGGAGGAAAAATTCTATGGGATTGCGCATTGGTATCATTGGGCTTCCAAATGTGGGCAAATCTACCGTTTTTAACGCGCTGACAAAAATGCAGGTGCCTGCGGCAAATTACCCGTTCTGCACCATTGAGCCTAACCAAGGGGGGGTAGTCTTAGTCCCCGACGCACGGTTGGAGCAAATAGCCGCCGTGAGCCAACCGCAAATTCTCACGGGTGATACAATAGAATTTGTGGATATTGCCGGTTTAGTCAAAGGGGGGGCCAGCCGCGGTGAAGGTTTGGGCAATAAATTTTTAGCCCATATTCGGGAAATGGATGCTTTGGCCCACGTCGTCAGATTGTTTACGGACCAAGATGTGATCAATCCCAACGAGACGGTTGATCCTTTACGGGATATTGAAATTATCGATTTGGAACTGATCTTGGCGGATCTGCAGGCCATCGAAACCAGGCGGGAACGCACAAACAGAATGCTTAAGACAGGCGAAGCGCGTTACCGGGAAGAACTTGAGCTATTGGAGGCCTACACAAAGAAGCTGGAGAATGGTGTGCCGCTTCGCAAGACGGGGGGGTTGAAACCCCTTGCTGATCTGCCCCTTCTTTCTTTTAAACCTGTGATGTATGTAGCTAATGTGGAAGAAGGCGAAAGCGGGGGGGTGAATCCGGCCTTATCGGCCCTGGCACGTGAGGAAGGAAGCGAACTTATTGCGGTCTCGGCCGCTTATGAAATGGAGCTCTCCCAACTGGATCCGGAAGAAGCGCAGTTGTTTTTAGCCGATGCCGGGGGTGGACAAACCCGCCCTGCACCGGCTGGTTGAGGCGGGCCTAAACCTACTGGATTTAATCACGTTTTATACAATTAAAGGGCCGGAAACACGCTCTTGGATTGTTCCCCCCCGGGGGGACCCTGGCTCCCCCCCAAGCGGCCGGCAGAATTCACACCGATCTGGAAAGGGGGGGCTTTATCCGTGCGGAGGTAATTCCTTGGGAAATATTGATCCGAGAAGGATCAGTTGCCGCCTGCCGCGATAAAGGCCTGCAGCGCATTGAGGGGGGGAAAGACTATGTTATTCGAGACGGCGATGTGGTCCTGTTTAGATTCAATGTTTAAACCAAGGTAAGCTGTTTAAGTGTTCTGTTTGACTTCGGAATATCACGGTGATATAATTAGCATGCCCTGCCCTGAGTCAAGCTTAGGGCCATTTGTCCAGAGGGGGGGAGGTGGAGCTGCGGTGCGTCACTATGAGCTGATGGTTATTTATGCCTCGAAACTCGACGAGGAGGGCCTAGAGGCCCAAATCGAACGAACCAAAGACATCATTGCCGGTGTCGGCGGGGAGATCGAAAAAGTTGATCAATGGGGCAAACGTCGGTTTGCTTACGAAATTGATGATAACACCGATGGCTTCTATGTGGTGATCGATTTTCAAGCGGAAAGCGGTACGACTTCCGAGGTCGAACGTATTCTCAAGATCACCGACGAAGTCGTGCGTTATCTGCTCGTTCGAAAAGACAAGAATGAGGAGTGACAAAAGGTGTTAAACAAGATTATTCTTATTGGGCGACTCGTGGCTGATCCACAACTGCGTTATACCCAGTCGGGTATCGCGGTGACTAACTTTACCCTTGCGGTGAACCGTTCTTTTGTTTCCCAAAGCGGTGAGCGGGAAGCGGATTTTATCGACATTGTAACCTGGCGGAAACTGGCAGAAATTTGTGCCAACCACCTGAATAAGGGCCGTTTGGTTGCGGTGGACGGTCGTCTGCAGATCCGTTCTTACGATGATCAAAACGGTATCAGACGCAAGGCCGCTGAGGTTGTGGCAGATCAAGTACAGTTTTTGGATCGTCCCCCCCGTGATGGTTCAGGCCAGGATTATGAGTCAGCGGATGGGCCGCCCGAACCGGAGTTTGATGATGTCCCATTTTAAGCGAATTGGTTTGGAGGCGAAAACATGGCAAGAGAAAGAGGCCGCAGGGCAGAAGGCGGGTTTGTTCCTTCTGTGTAGATAAAATCGATCAGATAGATTACAAAGAGGTTGGCCGCCTGCGCCGGCATATTACTGACAGGGGCAAGATTTTACCCCCCCGCCGTATCACCGGCAACTGCGCCAAGCACCAGCGGCAGCTGACAGTGGCAATCAAGCGCGCCAGGCACATGGCATTGATGCCCTATACGGTTGACTAACAATCAGGGGGGGAGCAGCTCAGCTGCTCCTTTTTCGAATATGGCGAAATAAAAGAGGTAGGATTATGAAAACACGTTCCTTAACAGAAGGGGGGGCCATGCTGGGGGGGCAATCACAGTTGTCCTGACTATCATTGGCGATTATTTGGGTTTGCCGCCCTTGATCGTCCCCCCCGTGCCGCTGGTCATTTTAGTTTACCGGCACGGCATTAGATCCGGTATTTTTGCCGCCTTTGCGGCCGCGGTTGTCTCGGGGGGGCTGGTGGGCGGGCACGTTTTTTTTCTGGAATCTCCATTATAATCTGGGGGGGTTTTATCGGGATCGCGCTTGGTATGGGCCTCAGGGAAAAATTCTCCTTCCCCCCCAAATTAATGACGGCAGGGGTCTTTGCTACCATGACGGTCGTGGTGCTGGAAATGTTGCTTTTTTTTCCCTGATCTTCGGGGAAAACATGCTGACCGAAATGGTAAATATGCTGGTCCGCTCGCTCGAGCAGGCTATGGAAATGTCTCAGGGCCTGGGTGTTCCGCCCGAGGCCATGGGCCGCTACGAACAGCTTTTGCAGGTTGTCCCGTTTATTATGAAGTGGGGCCTGCCCGCTTTACTGTTGATCTTGGCGGTGGGCGTCGCCTTCCTTAATGTGGGTGTGGTTCGTCTGATTCTTAAACGCCTGGGCGATGACTCCGTTTCTTGGATCAAACCCTTTACCCAATGGACGCTGCCCCCTTATTTTGGGCTTGTTTTCTTGTTTGGTTTGGCTTTAACCTTGGCCGGCCAGATGATTGCTCTACCGGCGCCGCTGCTGTTTCTTGGCATCAATACGTTTTTGATTGTTTTCCAAGCCTATCTTGTGCTGGGCCTGGCGGTCGTATGGCATTATTTCAAGGCCAAAAATGTGGGCCGTTTTTTTGCGGGTGCTGTTCATTTTGTTTTTGTTTACCACGGAAATCTTGGGCATGCTGGTTGTCTTTTTAGGAGTTACTGATAATATTTTTGATTTTCGCAAGCTGCGCGAATTAGAAAATTAGGGAGGTTGGCACAGTGAAAGTTATTCTGCAGGCTGATGTGAAAAACATTGGAAGCAAAGGCGAGATTGTGGATGTAAAGGAAGGCTACGGGCGCAATTATTTAATTCCCCGGGGGGGCTGGCGGTGGAAGCGACACCGGGCTATTTGCGGCAGGCGGCGCACCAGAAAAAGGTGGAAGAGGCTCGGGCGGAGCGGGAAGTACGTGAAGCAAGGGCTTTAGAGGCGCGTCTTAAGGATCAGGTGGTGGCCGTTACCGCGCGCGTGGGTGAAGGCGGTAAATTATTTGGTTCCGTTACTACCCAAGAAATTGCGGATGGGCTGCGCAAGCTATTCGCGGTAGAAATTGACAAAAGGAAAATCGATTTAAAGGAGCCAATTAAGAGCCTAGGGACCTATTCAGTTTTGGTGAAAATTCACCCTCAGGTCCATGTGCCGCTGAAAGTGAAAGTAGTGGAGGGTTAAGCTGTAATTTTTGCGTGAAGGGGTAATCGTAAGTGGATACCAGTCATTTTAAACAAAAAAACCTATTCTAACATGCGCTTTTTCCTAGAAAACCAGGTTTCGGCATTACTAACGGTTTTAACTGAAATTCACGGCCACGATCAATTAGTGATCAAGGCGGGTAAGCTGGACTCTTTGGAATTAATGGAGTCGGAAAAGCTGGAGGACAGGGTTCTGGCTTTAGAACGCCTAGTCTATGAAGACCCCACAATTGTGGAGCAAAGGTCTTTGGAGGAGGCCGCCACCGTTTTAGAGGACTTGGAGGATAATCTGGCGGAGCTTTTAGCCCGGCGGACCGTGGAGGACAGATTGGAGCAGAAAATCAGCGCTAAAATGCAGGAGCGCCATCTCGATTATATAAAAGAAATCCGCATGCAGGTGCTGAAAGAAGAGGCGGGGGGGCCCGATAACGCCCAGACATTGAAGAAATATGCCGAGCTTGAACTTTTGGAGAATCGCAGTCTCGCTCACTCCACCGCGGAGTTGATGCGCCCCCCCAAACACTGGAAGAAGTTGTGGGGCAAGAGGCCGCTATTAAGTCGCTGTTAACGAAGCTTAGTTCACCCTTCCCGCAGCATATTTTGCTTTACGGCCCTCCGGGAGTGGGCAAAACCACTGTGGCCCGCTTAGCACTGCAGTATGCCAAGGCCAAAGATTACACTCCCTTTGCGGAGGAAGCACCCTTTGTAGAGGTCGATGGCACCACACTGCGCTGGGATCCCAGGGAAGTCACAAACCCCCCTGCTTGGCTCGGTACACGATCCTATTTATCAGGGGGGGCGAAACGGGATTTGGCGGACGGCTCGGTGCCTGAACCGAAACTCGGTTTGGTTACCGATGCGCATGGGGGGGCGTACTTTTCATTGACGAAATTGGTGAATTGGATCGGGTATTACAAAACAAACTCTTAAAGGTCATGGAAGACAAGCGCGTACTGTTCGAATCTTCGTATTATGACTCGCATGATCCCCCCCAAATACCGAAGTATATTCACCACCTCTTCAGCAAGGGGCCCCCCCGGCTGATTTTGTCCTGATCGGAGCCACAACAAGGGATCCGTCCGAAATCAGCCCGGCCTTTCGCTCACGCTGTGCGGAAGTGTTCTTTGAACCCCCCCTCACCCCCCCGCCTAATATAGTTGAAATTGTCAAGGCGGCGGCCGAACGCCTCCAGGCTGATTTAGAGCCGGGCGTGGCCGATCTGATCGCGGAATACACAATCGAGGGCCGCAGGGCGACAAGGCTTTTGGCCGATTCATACGGAGCCGCGTTATATCGAGGCTGCGATCCGCATCAACGAGTGTTGGTGGCCACCAAGGATGTTCAGGAGGTCATTCAAGCGGCAAGGCTCAGTTCGTTTGTGGGCATTAAGGCTTCGCCCGATAGGGAAGTGGGGGGGCGTGTCTTAGGCCTGGGGGGGTGAGCGGCTATTTGGGCTCTGTAATTGAAATTGAGGCAGTTGCGTTTCCCAGTAAAGAACCGGGCAAAGGCTTGGTCCGTTTTAATGATACCGCGGGCAGCATGGCTAAAGACAGTGTGTTTAACGCTGCCTCTGTTTTCCGCGCTTTAACGGGCGAAGATCTCAACAATTACGATGTCCATGTTAATGTGGTGGGCGGCGGCAATATCGATGGGCCCTCCGCCGGTGTGGCCATATTGGTCGCGATTATCAGTGCGGTTCAGGGCCTGCCCGTTCCCCCCCAGGATATTGCGGTTACGGGCGAAATCTCCATCCGCGGCCGGGTGAAAGGCGTGGGCGGCCTGCACGCTAAAATTTACGGGGCCAAACAGGCGGGTCTGAAAACGGTCTTTATTCCCGCCGAAAACTGGGATGATATTTCTCAGTTCACAGAGGGTGTGCAGGTGGTACCCATCAAGCACGTCGGTGAATTTCTCAGCCGCATTTTTCAGCACAACTTCGGCTGTCAAACGCGGCCAGTGGCCAACTAGGCATCTGTACCGATTGCATGGCGGGATTAGAAGTGTTAGACTAGGGGGGGTAGATTGGCGCGAAAGGGGGGGGAAGATGAGTGGCTAGTGGTAGTTGTCCGAGTATGAGAACGAGCAACGAGGAGGGGGGTGGTGTACGGCGAAAGCACCGGCTAGTGCTCATCGGGCGATACTTTCCTTCCCCTGCATCTAGGTTACGGCACAAACATATAGACGGGATGTTGTTCGTTTTTATACTCCAAAACGTGTAAAGGAGGATAAAACATGGAGATCAAAACATGGCGTGATTTGGAACAGCTGATTAGGGATAAAGATTTTTGACGGTCCGCCGTGAACTGCCCTACCTACGCGATGCGGACGTTGCTATTTTGATGGAAGAATTGAGTGCGGAACACGCGATCGTCGCCTTTAGGTCTTTACCTAAAGACCGGGCGGCCGAGGTCTTCGCTTACCTATCGGCCACGATGCAAATCACATCGTCAGTGCAATAACGGACCAAGAAGTGGGCAGCATTATAAACCAACTCTTTGTGGATGATGCCGCTGACTTTTTGGAAGAAGCACCGGCAAGCGTGGTGAAAAGGGTACTTAAGAACGCCTCGCCCGAAACAAGGACTTTGATCAATCAATTCTTACAGTACCCTCCTGAATCAGCGGGTAGTATTATGACTGCCGAATTTGTTGATTTAAAAAGCATATGACGGTCGCTCAGGCCTTTAAAAGAATCCGGCGTACCGCCTTTGACAAGGAAACGGTTTATACTTGTTATGTCATGGATAAGAACAGGCATCTGGAAGGGGTCATAACAGTCAAAAGGCTTTTTTTTGGCCGATGACTCCGAGGTTTTGGAAGACATTATGGAAAAGAACATCATCTTTGCCCATACTGTGGATGATCAAGAGGATGTGGCGCAGTTGTTTGCCCGCTACGATCTTCTTTCGCTGCCGGTAGTCGATCACGAAAATCGTTTAGTAGGCATTGTTACAGTTGACGATATTGTGGAAGTCATTCATCGGGAAGCAACGGAAGACTTTCAAAAATGGCCGCAATTGCCCCCCCACTGAAGAACCCTATTTAAAAACAAACATATTTACATTGGCTAAAAACCGCATTGTTTGGCTGATGATCCTTATGATTTCGGCCATGATCACAGGTACTGTGCTGGAAAAATACGAAGCGGCCTTTATTACACTGCCGCTCTTAGTGACCTTCATACCCATGCTCACCGATACGGGTGGCAACGCCGGTTCGCAGAGCTCTACTTTGGTCATTAGGGGGGGCATGGCCCTCAACGAAATTAGCACCTCAGATTTTGGCAAAGTGGTACTTAAAGAACTTGGGGGGGTGAGCGTGCTTGCTGGCCTGGTCTTGGCAGTAGTAAACTTTCTTCGCTTGTCTTTCATGTACCCCGGGCAGCCCCTAATGGCTTTAACGGTGTCGTTGGCTTTATTTGTTACCGTAATTCTCGCTAAAACGATAGGCGGGGGGGTGCTGCCGTTAGTCGCAAAAGTGTTAAAAACGGACCCGGCTATTATGGCCGCTCCCGTCATTACCACCATCGTTGACGCCTTTTCGCTGATCATTTATTTAAAATCGTGGAAGCAATTCTACTTCGCTGAAACAAGGGGGGCGGGCCGGGGGGGCCTGCCCTTCGCTTTCGATTTTTGGGGGGGCCGGGACAGGAAATTCCGCCCCCCCGAACCGGAAATTACTAGCTAGGAGTAAATCTACATTGGGAAGGGGATTATCATGCTGCAGATAGTGCATACCGAGAAGGCTCCGGCTGCGGTGGGGCCTTACAGCCAGGCGATCAAAGCAGGCAATTTTTTTTATTTATCTCGGGCCAATTGGGCCTGAACATGGAAACGGGAAAAATCGCATATGATTCTGTGGAGGATCAGGTTACGCAAGTTCTCAAGAATTTAGCGGCGATTGCCCAGCAAGGCGGCAGCAGCCTGGACCGGGCTGTGAAGGTAACAGTTTATTTGACCGATCTAAACGATTTGACAAATGAACAGCATTTACGGCAGCTTTTTCAAGGAAAACCCTCCGGCGCGAGTCTGTGTGGAAGTGGGCGCGCTGCCTAAGGGCGTGTCGGTGGAGATGGATGCCATTTGTGTGTGCGATTAGAAAAGCGGGGGTAGAAAATGTCTAAGATGAGGGTTGCCGTCATTTATGGGGGGGGCGTTCGGGCGAACATGAGGTTTCTCTTGTTTCCGCCCGTTCCGTAATGAATGCGCTGGATAAAGAGAAATATGAAATCATTCCAATTAAGATCAATCAGGATGGCGGCTGGGAGGGCGATGTGCAAATTCAGGCCAATCCCGCTTCTAATCCGGATTTAGACGTGGTTTTTCCGGTGCTGCATGGGCCCTTCGGCGAAGACGGAACAATTCAGGGTTTGTTGGAATTGGCCAATCTGCCCTATGTGGGTGCGGGTGTGGCTGCCTCGGGCGCAGCGATGGATAAGGCTTTCATGCGCAGTCTGTTTAAAGAAGCGCGGCTGCCCCCCCTTCTGCCCTGGGAAGTGGTTTTTAACCACGACTGGCAGTGTGATGCGGGGGGCAGTAAGGGGGCGCATCGAGGGCAACTTGGCCTATCCCCCCCTTTTTGTCAAACCGGCTAATTTAGGCTCCAGCGTGGGGATTAGTAAGGTGGAAACGGCGCAGGCGCTTGACCGGGCCATCTCGCTGGCTTTGGAATATGACAGAAAAGTCGTTGTGGAGCAGGGCGCCATTAACGCCCGAGAAATAGAGTGCAGCGTTTTGGGCCATAACGAACCTCAAGCCTCCGTGCTGGGGGAAATTATACCCTCCCACGAATTTTACGACTACGAGGCCAAATACAAAAGCGGAGACTCCCGCCTGATTATTCCCGCACCCTTAGAACAATCTCTCACTGAGCGTATACGGCAGTTGGCGGTACGGGCTTTCCAAGCGGTGGACTGCTCCGGTATGGGTAGGTGGACTTTTTTTTGTTACCCCCCCGGGCGAAGAAGTGTACGTAAATGAAATCAACACAATACCCGGGTTCACCGAAATCAGCATGTATCCCAAACTGTGGGAGAGCACCGGTCTGGCCTACACCGAACTGCTGGACCGTTTAATCCAATTGGCGCTGGAAAAACACCGCGAGCGGCAAAATCTGCGCATTAGCGCATTTTAAGGCGGTGTAAGCTGGCTTATGATCACCATTATCGATTTATGGAAGTACCATGGCGATCAACTGATCTTTCAGGAAGTATCTGCCCATATTGCCCGGACTGACCGTATCGGCCTGGTTGGCGCCAACGGAGTGGGTAAGACCACCTTATTGCAGACACTGGCAGGGGGGGGCTCGTGCCCGAACGGGGGGGCCAAGTCAGCCTGCGGGGGGGCGGTGTTACCAAAGGTTATTTAGGACAAGCGGAGCTTGAACCCCAATTGGGCCTTGGTGAGTTTTGAGTGAACCTTTCGCACAGCAGATCCGCCTGGAAGAAGAAATGCGTACGCTAGAGGTGCAAATGTCCCGCTTAGACGAAGGGGCGGCTTTGGAAAAGGTTATGGATAGCTACTCCCGGGTCCAGGCCGGCTTTGAACATCAAGGCGGCTATGACTATCTAGTGCAGATCAACTCTGTCCTGGCCGGGCTGGGCTTTGATCGAGCCGATCTTTCTAGGGCCCTCTCCACTTTTAGCGGGGGGCGAGCAGATGCGCATTGGCTTGGCCCGCTTACTGTTGGCCCGGCCCTCCTTGTTGATTCTGGACGAGCCCACCAACCACCTCGATTTAGATGCGGTGGAGTGGCTGGAAGGCTTTCTCGCCGGCTACCCCCCCCACGCCTTCATTGTCGTTTCTCACGATCGCTTCTTTTTGGACAAGATAGCCACTAGGATTTGGGAGTTGGAAGATCAGCGCCTCTATCAATACAGGGGGGGCAACTATTCCCAATACCTGCCCCGGCGTGCACTGCGGCGGGCGCAATTGGAAGCGGAGCGGGAGCGGGTGCAGGATAAACGGGCGCAAATGGAGGAGTTTATCCAAAAGTTCGGCGCCGGGACACGGGCCCGCCAAGCAAAAAGCATGGAGAAAAAAATGGGGGGGCGCCTGCCCGATCCGGAAAGAATCGCACCTGAGCGCGATTTTGTTTTTCGCTTTGAACCCCGGCGCCAATCGGGGGGGTTGGAGGTCTTAGTTTTAGACGGCATTGGCAAAGACTTTGGCGGCCACCGCGTGCTTACTGAGATTAACGCTCAAGTACAGCGAGGCGAGCGCATAGCTCTTTTAGGGCCGAATGGCAGCGGCAAAGCACGCTGCTCAAAATTCTCTGCGGCGAACTGGATCACCGGGGGCATCTGCGCTGGGGGGCGGGTGTAGAATGCGCCTATTTTTCTCAGCAGATCGCCTTTGCACCGGACAACACCGTTTTGGAAGAGCTGTATGGGGAACACCGTATGGATTTAGGCCTTCTCCGTTCCGTGCTGGCGCGATTTTTATTCCGAGACGAAGAGGTTTTTAAACAGACATCCGTTTTGAGCGGCGGCGAAAGAAATCGCCTGGCCCTGGCTAAGCTGCTTTTGCATCGACCTAATTTTCTTTTGTTGGACGAACCCACCAATCATTTGGATATCTTCGGCCGGGAGGCTTTAGAAGAAGCGCTGGCCGATTTTACCGGCACGATCATCTTCGCTTCCCACGATCGCTATTTTATTGATAAATTGGCTACTAAAATTTGGTACCTTCAGCAGGGTTCGCTTAAGGAATTTGTGGGTAATTTTACCCGGTTTGAAGAGTTGAAGAGGCGGGAAAAAGCGGAGGCCCCCCGCAAGGGAAAGCGGTAGGCAGGCAGATCGGGCCGTGGTTCGGAAAACGCGTTCACAAGCTTACCTGACTGCGCAAAGAAAGGATTTGGAGGCCCAAATCATGCTGCTTGAGGCAAAAAGGATGAATTGGAGCAGACACTCGCTTCACCCGAACTTTATGCCCGGGAAGAAGCAAGCACAGCCGCGGTGCGCAAATACCGCGAGCTCAATTCCGAGCTGGGCGATAAATACGCACAGTGGGAAAGGCTCATAGAGGAACAAGAGGAAGGGTGGGAATAGTGTCCCAAACAAGCCAAGGAATATTATTGCAGGGAATGGAGGGCCTGCCCATCCAGATTCCGGCCGAAATTTTTCAATGCCAAGCCGTTCTGGGCCCCAAAGCTACACTGGTTTGGATCAATTTGGCGGCCTTGGCTCAGCTCAGACAGCCTCTGAGGTTGGATACGCTGGCCGAGCAGATTGGTTTGGCAGAACAAGAAGTGAGCAGATGCCTGGCCCTTTTAGCCGATCGGGGGGGCTGGATCAATGATGAGGGGGGGATTGAAATCAGGCTCACTGTGCCCCCCCGCATTGAAGAAGCGGCCGCCGCCGCTGAGAGTATTTTAGATGAGGAGCAGGCTTCCTTTGAGTGGTTGGTGAATTATTGGACAACCAGGGTGGCCGCGCCCACGCCGGAGGAGATGCGCAAACTGCTTTATTGGGTGGAGACTAAAGGCGTTTCGCACGAAGTGATCGCGGTCGCGATTGAAGAAATGCGCGCTTCGGCTGCGTCTCCGGGGGGGTTTCCCTACGTAGAAGGCATCTTGCGCAACTGGCATGCTAACGGTATTCGCTCCTACAATGATCTGCTGGAAAACCCCCATTTGACAAAGGTTCTGCAGCCCATTGCCGCCCGCAAGGAGCGCAGTCCGGCTGAAAAACGGTGGAAGGAGGTATTTCCCCCCCATGAGTTTGACTGATGCTGCCCCGGGCTTGAATTACCTATGGATTTGAATGCGGAACGCCGGGTTTTGGGAATCCTAATCAAATACCCGGCACAGATTGATCAAGTCGCGGGGGGGAGGCTCAAACCCGGCCACTTTTGCGATTTTTCCCACCGCCGTATCTATGAAATTATTCTTGATCTTTATCACAGGCAGGGTAAGATTTCTTACACACAGATCTACAATCGGCTGCGGGCCGATCGGATTACAGAAGCCCCGCAGAACTTTTGATACCCCCTTACCGAATCTTTTGTGGCCCTAAGTGAGCTTGAGCCAGTGCGGAGAGCCTTGTCTATAAAGAAGGGATGCGGCGCCTGCTGAAGGCGGGCGAAGAAATCAAGGCGCTGGCTTTGGATGCAAAGAACGATGATCTGCAAGAAGTGCAGGCCCGGGCGGAAGAGTTGATCTTTGCCTCGGGACGCAGGCAGGGTGCGGCCGATGAAACGAAGGACCTTTTAGAGGTCCTGAACAAATGTTATTTAAATCTGTTGAGAAGGCGGGAAGGGCTGGAGGACGCCTACGGCCTTTCGGTGCGTTACCCCTCCATTGATGGTATGACCACGGGGGGGTTTAGAAAAAGGGATCTTATTATTCTGGCGGCCAGGCCCAGCATGGGAAAGACCGCTCTCGCTTTAAATATGGCCGTCAATGTTGCTAAGCGCGAAATCCCCCGTTCTCATTTTCAGTTTAGAGATGGACGACGAACAAATCGGGGGGGATCGAATCGTTCTGAGCGAACTTTTGCACGCAAACAGGGCGCGCAAGATGCGGTATCATCTTATGAATATCAAACGAGGCTCAGCGACGAGCAGTTTTTGCTGACGCAAAAAGTGTTCAACGAACTTTACCACCTGCCCATAGCCATCTCTGACAAGAGGGGCTTGACAATCACTGAAATTAAGTCCCACGCGCGCAAATTCAAGGCGGAAAACCCCGGCTTAGGCCTTATTATCGTTGACTATTTGCAGTTGATTAAACCGCCCGATAACCCCAATCGCAGCTGGACCTTAATTGTGGGAGAAATGGTGCGCGAACTGCGGGATTTAGCCGGGGGGGAATTGGACGTACCCGTAATGCTGCTGTCCCAACTAAACCGCGGTGTGGAAAGTCGAGAAAACAAAAGGCCCATGCTTTCCGATCTGCGCGACTCGGGCAATATTGAGGAATTCGCGGATGTGGTCATGTTTTGTACCGGGAGGATTATTATCATCCCGAATTAGCCAAAGAGCAGGGGACGGAAGGATTGGTGGAAGTTATCTTTGCCAAACAGCGTAAAGGGCCCACCGGTACCGTCCAGCTGCGTTTTATCAAGGAATACACTCGATTCATCGAAGAATACGCCAATGCGAAATGACGGAGGTGGCACCATGCCTTTGTTTAATGATCTGGAGCGGGTCAAGCTGCGCTTTATCACAACATGCGAGGGGCTGGTGGCCCAGGGCGTTTGGAAGAACAGGAATTTCAAGCTATTCTTAACCTTCTGGATGCCATGAACGATTACGACGATCAGCAGTTTAAAGCTGAGCTGAGTAGAATCAGCAAAGGCATCAGCGATCTGTTGGAACCGGGTGAGCCGAGATGACTCAAATGTTAAAACCCGGCTTTGTGCATAGAATCATAAAGGAAAAAGATTTTTATATCAAAAAAAAGCCTGGGGCAGAACTTTCTCATTGACGGTAATATAGCGCAGCGGATTGTGGAGGGTGCCGCATTACAGAAAGAAGACTGGGTGCTGGAAATCGGGCCCGGCTTGGGGGGGCACTGACCGCCTTGATGGCACCCGTTTGCGGGCAGGTGCTGGCTGTGGAAATCGATAGCGAACTGGTGGAAATTCTGCACAGCCTGAAAGGAAGCCTATCAGGCGGCCCGTTAGGCGGTTCACCCGTCAAAATCATCAAGGGTGATGCCTTGGCCCTGAATTGGCGAGAGAGCTTACAGCAGGCGGGGGGGTGGGAGGGGGGGCAGCCTTTAAAAATGGTGGCCAATCTGCCCTATTATTTGACGAGCCCCCCCTGATTATGAAGGCTTTAGAAAGTGATCTTTCCTTTGAGCTGATCGTCGTCATGGTACAGCGGGAGGTTGCCAGGCGGATTTTAGCGCCGCCGGGCAGTGCTGATTACGGGGTGCTGTCCTTGGCTGTGCAGTATTATACAGAGGGAGAGCTGCTGCTTAACGTACCCCCCCGGACTGTTTTCATACCTTCCCCCGCCGTCGATTCTGCCGTTGTAAGGCTCAAGCCCGTGCCACCCAAGGTGGATGCCCCCCCTCGGGAGCGCCTTTTTGCAGTAGTTAGGGCCGCCTTCCAACAAAGGCGTAAGACAGTGCGCAATGCCCTAAGGCCTCTCATTGAAGAATGGGGGCTGACAAGGGATGATTTAGACCACTCTTTGGCCGCGGCGCAAATTGATGCACAAATTCGGGGTGAACGGCTTTCGCTTGAGGAATTCAGCACACTGACGAACGAATTACTGAAGGTTTAATGTGGGGGGGTGTAGGCATGGAATTTATCAGCCCGACAAAAGGCAGGCTTACGTTGGAAGAAGTGTATCACGAAATAGTTGAGTATGTTTCCCGGTTTCCCGAGGACAATTATCGTTTGATCATCGGCACCGATTCTCAGCTGAGGGATACAACTTGTTTTGTGACCGCCCTCATTGTGCATAGGGAGGGTAAAGGAGGCAGGTTTTTTTATACGCGCAAACGGGATGACCACGCCCGCTCCCTTCGGCAGAGGATATTTTACGAGGCTTCCCTCAGTCTGAGCATCGCTTCTTTGTTTACCGAAAAACTGGCGCAGGCCGGCCCGAATTCAATATGGAGATCCACCTCGATGTGGGCACAAACGGGGGGGCCACCCGCTCATTGGTAAAAGAAGTGGTGGGCATGGTCAACGGCTCAGGTTACCTATGCAGGATTAAGCCCGATTCTTACGGGGGGGCCTCGTCAGTTGCGGATCGCTATACAAAATAAATGAAAAATTGGGCTTGACAGTTGGATTGACGATTGGTAAAATAATTAATTTGACAACCACCTTTGTTCATGCTAAGATAGTTTCGACAAAATGCGATAGGGAAGGTGACAAAGGTGGCTGAAAACGTGAACACGATCCAGCAGATTAGACTGGATTTGGAGTCCCAAGTGGGTAAGCGCGTCAAGCTCAGGGCCAATCGAGGGCGCCGCAGGATAGTAGAGGCGGAAGGTGTCATCGAAAGCACTTATCCGAAAATTTTTGTCGTCAAACTTGATAAATCTTATTCCATAAGGCGTCTTTCTTACACCTACGCAGACGTCTTAACCAAAACAGTTGAACTAACATTAGATGATTGCAGTGGGGTTGGCACTGAAGAGGCAGCCAACTTATAATCCGGCACCGAAAGGCGGGCTTGCACCGATAATCGGTGCTTTTTTTGCCCTTCTTCATAAGAATGAGAGGGGGGGTGGTGTAGATGTGTTTTTGGAAAGGCCCGCGCTTGGGTTCCCGCACCTTGCGGTTTAAAGATCGGGGGGGCCCTGATGTGAATCAGCTGCACGAACTGCTTCGTTCCCAAGGGTATGATTTGGGTGAAGAGCCTGACTACGGCTATTTGACTAAAGATGCGGTAAGGCAGTTTCAAAGGGAACACGGGCTCATCGCAGATGGGATCGCGGGGGGGCGCGTTTTTTTGCTTTAGCTTTAGCGGAAGATCTGCCCATCCGCAGGCAGATGCATGTGGTCCAGCCCGGAGAAACGTTAGCCCAAATCGCCGCGGATTATAAAGTTCAACCACAGGCTTTGGGCAGGGGGGGCGGCTGCCCGCGCAAATTTATGCGGGACAGCGCCTGCTGTTTTTGACCGAGAAATCTGGGGGGGTATTTGTTCCAATTCTCTTCCGGAAACATAGAAGCAAGCCGGCTTACCGGCCTCATCGTGACTAAGACGGCGCAAGAAGGCCGCGGGTTTCCCCCCCACATTATCTCGCCCGAATCGGACCCAAACGATGTGCAGCACCTGTGCGGCCTGCTTCGCAGCCGCAAGATCGTTAAACAAACATCAGCCGCCATGCTGAAGATGGCGCAAGGCGCGGCGGGGCTGTATCTGCCCTGGCGCCACATGGCGGGTGCGGACGGGGCCCGTTATTTATCCCTGCTCAAGCGGCTGCGCAAAGAATTACCCCCCCCGCGGTGATGCTCTGGGTGCAGCTTGGCCCGGGCATACCCCCCCCTGGCGGATTTGGGGGCGGCCTTGATTATGAAGCCGTGGGTGCACTGGCCGATCGGATCGTTGTGGCGCTGCCCCCCCGGCACAGCAGCCCGGCCCCCCCATTTTGAACAAGGATAAATTAGAGGCCGCCCTTTGCACTCTGCGGCCATACGTACCCTCCTGGAAAACACTGGTGCAGATCCCCCCCGTTTACGCCGCTTTGTGGGAAATAGGTGACGGGGAGGAAAAGGACGGGGGGGTGAATACTTTAGATTGCCTTATCAAACTGCGCGGTCACGAGCGTTTCGGCATGGGGCCCGCTTGGCCCGGGATGAAGAGCGGGGGGGTTCCTATTATTTTTATCAGAGCAGAGGCCGGAGGTTTGAAATTTGGCTGCCCCAGTATGGTGTTTTCGGCGATGTCTGTGCCGTAATTAACCGCTGCAATTTGGCCGGCGTGATCCTGGACCGATTGGGAATGGAAGATCCGCGCCTGTGGGAAACTCTTGTTTCTTACTTCCGCCCCGCTCGACTGTGATTTTTTCTGAAATAGACATGTTTTGCTGGCACTGTTCATAGATATTAAGGAAAGTTAAGGAAATTACAGCTAAAAGGGGGGGAGAGAAATGAGCCTAAGTGTAAGGGAAGACCGCCTTGTCGCGGTAAACAGAATCGGGGGGAAAATACGCTGCAATCGGTTCTGCAGGGTACGGTAGAACTGCCCGGCGAAGCAGCTCCCGTAGAAAGAATAGTCTGGGTTAAGGCAGTTCCCACCGTAGAGTCTTATACGGCGGACCAGGATCGGGTGTATATCCAGGGTGTAATCGATCTGGCCATGGTTTATGTGCCTGAGACGTTAGAGGGAGAACCGGCAGGACTAAGGCGGGTGGAATGGCCTGGTGCCCTCCCCTTTGACCATCATGTGGAAGTGATTGGGGGGGCGGAACCGGATATGATTTGCGAAGCTGAGGCGAGCGTTTTGGTCTGCGAGTGGGATCTGCGCGGGGGGGCAGTATTCGCTCGACGTGGAGCTGATCTTGGCTTCTACCGCCCGCGTCTTTCAACGGCAGGAGTACCTGGTGATTAGTGATGTGAACGCCGCCAAACCGGTGAAGCTCAGCGCGGATGGATTAGTCTTAAGGCCGCTGTCTCGGGGGGGTTTGGAGTTGGAAGTACACAAGGATGTTTCCGGAATTCTGGAGCTGCCTGAGGACGCACCCTCTATAAACACGATTTTGGATCTGGGGGGGCCGTTTTGCGGGTCACCGCCCACCAGGTGAAGGAAGGGGGGGCCGTCACGCTTGAGGGCATGGCGGACTTGGAATTGATTTATGAAGCTCGGGATTTTGCGGTACACCAGTTAACATTGGCTAATGCGCTGCCCTTTGAGGCCATCTTTGAGAAGAAGGCGATTAAACCCGAGATGGCACTAAAGCACAGCTTAAGGCAGGTTTGTGAGGGTTATGCAGTTAACGACGGCCGCGGGCTCCGGGCTGAACTGGGCGTGCGGGGGGGTCTGCTGCGCCTAGAAAAGCCCCAGGCTGTGCAGGTTTTGACCGAAATCACGGCCGCGGGCGGCGAAGTGCAGGTCAGAAAAGAAGTAATTGGTTTAGAAAGCTTTGTAAATGAGAAGGAGCAGCAGGGGGGGTTAGTGCGGGGGGGCTAATCGAAATAGATCAGCGGTTTCCGCCCCTTAGGGAACTGCTTTCTTGCCGGGCAACCGCCCACTGGACCGATTATGAGGTGGATGATGATCGTTTGGCCTTGGAAGGCGTTCTGGATGTGGAATTATATTATCTGGCCCATTCGGAAGACGATGTGAAACCTCTGTACCGGGCGGTGTTTCCGGAGGCCCTTTCGTTCCAGCACACAGTTGTTGTGCCCGGGCTTGAACCGGGAATGCAGCCCCCCCAGATCAAATTATCCGTCTCCCAAATTCAGCCCGATTTGATCAATCGTGAGACTGTAGAGGTGGCACTTATGGTGCGCTCCGCGGTAACAGCCACTGAGTATCTGGAATTGGAAGTGGCGGTTGAGGCGGTGCAGGTTGCCCCCCCGGCGGGGGACGATCCGCCAACACTTACCTATGTTTTCGTTCAGCCCGGTGACAGCATCTGGAAGCTGGCCCGTCAGTACCACACGACTGAGGAGGAAATCTTCCGAAGCAATCCTAAACTTCAAGATGACCCGGGGCTTTTAAAGCCCGGCGATAGGCTGCAGATACCGCGCCGTTAAAAGTGGAATGGACCCTACGGGTCCATTCGTTATTTGGGCATAATAACCCGTAAATGATAGGTGGGGGGAAATGTCTGATGATTGCTTTGGTTTTGGCGGGCTTTTCAGGTGTGTTAATGGCGCTGCAGGGTTCTTTGAATTCCGCTTTAGGGAAGACAATCGGCCTTTTAGAAGCGACCTTTGTCGTCCAAGTGCTGGGTCCCTGACCGGGCTTTTGCTCTTGCTGTTCGGCTTAGGCCGAGGTGAATGGCAGAAATTTCGCGCCGCCCCTTGGTATACTTACTTGGGCGGGCTTTTAGGAGTGGCAATCGTGTACTTGGTGGTCGCCTCCATTTCCCAAATTGGCGTGGCAGCCGCCACCACCGCCATTATTGTAGGGCAGGTGACAACAGCGGCCGTGGTCAACTTTTTTTTGGCTGGTTTACGCTCGAACCGGTACCTCTCAGTCTCGGCAAAGGTTTAGGCCTGCTGCTTATGGCGGGCGGCGCTTGGTTGTTATTGTCCCGCTGAAAGCAGGAGGAATTCTTTGTTCAGTGCTGAAATACATGAAGGACGGAGGGGGAGCGGAATGGGACAGATCTGCCTGCAAGCACAGGCGAAAGTCAATTTAACCCTCGATATCACGGGGCGCAGGCAGGACGGCTACCATCTGCTGCAAAGTGTCATGCAATCTGTCTCCCTTGCGGATCATATTACACTGCGCAAACACAACGGCACAATAGCCCTTACTACCGATCATCCTTCTTTGCCCACCGATGAACGAAATATTTGCTGGCAGGCGGCGGCCGCTTTTTTTTAAACATATTGGCATAAATGGTGGGGTTGCCATCGATCTTGAAAAACGAATTCCCATCGCGGCCGGGTTGGGTGGCGGCAGCAGTAATGCCGCCGCAGTGCTCGTTGGCTTAAACAAGCTCTTTGGCAGCCGTCTCGATCTGCCCGAACTGCAGCGGCTCGGTTTGACGGTGGGCGCGGATGTCCCTTTCTGCCTGCGGGGGGGAACGGCGCTCGTGGCGGGCATAGGGGGGGAAAAAGTGAAGCCCCTGCCGCATTTTAATTCAGCCGTTTTAATTTTGGTTAAACCGGCCGCCCATATTTCTACCGGGGGGGAAGTTTACGGGGGGGTTTTGATCCCCGAAATTTCGGAAGTTCCTTTACGCGGGATTTTATAACGCTTTTGGAAAGCGGATCTGCGCTTAATGTCCTCGGCGCTGCCTGCGGCAACGTGCTGGAGACGGTAACAGGCCGGTTGGTGCCCGAAATAGCTCTTTGGAAAAACGCTTAGCCCTTGAGGGCGCGCTGGCAGCCCGGATGTCAGGCAGCGGGCCGACTGTGTTCGGCATTTTCGCCTGCGAAGAAAAGGCCCGGCAATTCTGCCTGCGCTGGCAGGACCGGGTTCAGCTCCATCTGGTGCGGCCGATGCAGTATGGTGTTGGTGTTAAGCAGATGAACGGAGGAGACTAATGTTCAAAGTGGATGCCGTTGTATTGGCAGGAGCCCCCCCAATAATGGCGAGTTGAAAGAGGTAAGCGCGGAAGAATGGGAGGCGCTGATCCCAATCCACGGCAAACCCATGCTCAATTACGTTGTGGATGCGCTGCTCAATTGTAAACGCGTTGAGAACTTGGTGGTTGTGGGCCCTCCGCTTCTTCGCGATCATCTGCCCGTCAAGGTGCGGCTGATTGAAGCGGGTTCGGGCTTGACTGAGAACGTGCTTTTAGGTGTTAACGCCACGGAAAAAAAGAATAAAGTATGTTTGGTTACCGCCGATATACCCATGATTCGCCCTGAAGTAATCGATGACTTCCTCGATCGCTGCAGCGAACTCGAAGGCGATATTTACTACCCCCCCATCGTGTCCAAAGAAGCGAGCGAACAGGTTTATCCCGAGGTGGTGCGCACCTATTTTACATTAAAAGAAGGAACCTTTACAGGCGGCAACATTTTGCTCGCGGCCCCCCCGGAAGCGATTCTGGATTCTAAATGGATTTTGGACGAGCTGATTTTTGAGCGCAAAAAACCTTGGAAAATCATCAGGCACCTGGGCCTGTACTTTATCCTCAAATTCCTGCTCAAGCAGCTTACTTTACGGCAGATCGAAAAACGGGCGCATGAGATTTTCGGGTTTGGCGGCTTGATGATTATCAGCCCATACCCCCGAGCTGAGCACGGACGTTGACAAACCCAGTGACTTAACTCTGGCCGAGAAGGCGCTGCCCGTTGTTCGAAACAAGGAGGCTTAATATGCGGCGAGCACACAGAATTGCTGCGATCACCCGAACGTTAGTGGAGCAGCCCCACCATGTCTTTGATGTGGGCGATTTTGCAGAGCTTTTCGGAGCGGCCCGCTCCACTTTATCGGAAGATCTGGCGATCATCCGTTCCACTTTTGACCGCCTGGGGGATGGGCAAAATAGAGACAATTGCGGGCGCGGTGGGCGGCGTTCGCTACCTGCCCGATTTAAGCAAAGAGCAGATTTCGGCCCACATAGAGGCGGTTTGTGAACGCTTGCAGGAACCGGAAAGGATTTTGCCGGGGGGGGCTTCATTTACACGGATGACCTGATCTTTTCTCCGTTTTGCTGCACAGCGTAGGCCACATTTTCTCCACAGAATTTCGCAAATACGATCCGCAATATGTGGTTACGGTGGAAACGGCGGGCATACCGGTGGCTTTAAAAACGGCCCACTCGCTTAATGTGCCCCCTAGTGGTGGTTCGGCGCCAAAGCAGGCCCACCGAAGGACCCGTATTGACTATGAACTTTATCTCCGGCTCCGCGCAGCGGATAGAAACCATGTCTCTTTCCCGCCGGGCGCTGCCCAGCGGCAGCAGGGTGCTTTTGATTGATGACTTCATGAAAGCCGGGGGTACTTTGAAGGGCCTGACCAACCTGATGGGCGAATTTGAGTGCACAGTGGTGGGTAAGGGGGGGTCTTTATCGAAACGGGCTGGCCGGAGAAAAACTGATTGATGATCACCTAGCTTTGATTTATCTTCAGGAAGTAAATGTGGAGGAGGAAAAGTGGTGGTCAGGCCGGCCGATTGGATCTTAGCGTAGTTGAGTACAGGAGGATGCACATGGTTAAGACAGCAGCAATTATTTTAGCCGCGGGGGGGCAGGGTTCGCGCATGCAATCAGATACGGCCAAAGTCCTGCACCCGTTAGCGGGCCTGGAAATGATCAAACATGTGGTTCGCAGCGTCCGCCTTGCCGCCCTAGAGCGCTCGATCGTTGTCATCGGCTATCAGGGCGACAAAGTACGGACGGTTTTAGATGGGGGGGTCGATTTAGTGGAACAAAAGGAACAACTAGGTACGGGTCATGCAGTCAATCAATGCCGGGAGGCGCTGCGGGATTTTTCCGGGAATGTCCTAGTAACTTATGGCGATACTCCTTTGTTTCGCGCCAAGACGTTCGCCCAAGCGCTTGAGTATCATGAAAAGCAGCAGGCGGCCGCGACTATAGTAACCGCGATTTTTGCCGATCCGACCGGTTATGGGCGCGTAATCAGGGAAGGGGCAGATGTACTGGGTGTGGTTGAACATAAGGATGCCACGGACGAGCAGCTGTCGATTCAAGAAATTAATACCGGTACATATTGTTTCCAAAGCCAATTATTATTTCACTATTTAGCCCGAATTGTACCGGATAACGTGCAGGCCGAATATTATCTACCCGATGTGCTGCCCTTAATGATTGCGGACGGTCATAAAGTGGCCGGTTATGTTTTGGAGGATGCCCGGGAGAGCATGGGTATCAACGACCGCACCCAGCTGGCCGAGGCCGAAGCTATTCTGCGCGACCGCATCTGCCGGCAGTGGTTGCAGAAAGGGGGGGTGACCATCGTTGATCCTGCCGCAACGTGGATAGAACTTGATTGCAGTATCGGGCAAGACACCGTTATCTACCCTCAAACTTTTATTCAAGGCGGCACAACTATTGGCAGAAATTGCGTTATCGGCCCTAACTGCCGTCTGAACGGCGCGCAGATCGGTTCTGGAGTCGTCATGGAGAACTCTGTTATTGTGGGTAGGCATGTGGAATGTGATAGCCGCATTGCGCCCTTTACCTTTTTGACCAGTTAAAATGGAGGCGGGTATAATAATGGAATTAGGCAGCAAAAACTGAAAGTGTTCAGCGCCAATGCGAATCTGGAGTTGGCACAGGATATATGCAAGTGCCTTGGCCTGCAGTTAGGCCAGGCGGAAGTGACCAGGTTTCGCGACGGCGAAATCAGAGTCCGCATCGCGGAAACAGTACGGGGGGGCGTGGAAGTTTTCATCGTCCAGCCGCTGAATAATCCTTCTTCAGAAAACATAATGGAGCTTTTAGTGATGATTGACGCCATGAAAAGGGCATCGGCCAGAGAAGTATGTGCAGTCATTCCTTATTACGCTTATGCTCGGCAGGATCGGAAACGCAGCCTAGGGACGCGATTGCCGCTAAGCTGGTGGCCAACTTAATCACGGCCGCGGGTGCGGATCGGGTGGTAACTTTAGATCTGCATGCGGGCCAAATCCAGGGCTTTTTGACATTCCCGTGGACAACCTGCGGGGTATTCCCATTATCCATAAATACCTGGCGCAAAAGGATTTGTGCGATGTAATTGTCGTCTCTCCCGATGTGGGCGGTGTAGTTCGCTCCAGGGAACTGGCCGATCGCCTGGACTGTTCTATCGCCATTGTGGACAAGCGCCGGCCCCCCCGGCCTAATGTGGCGGAAGTAATGAATATCATCGGAGATGTGGAAGGCAAAACAGCTGTTATGATTGATGATATGATCGATACGGGCGGTACAATTGTCAATGCCGCGGAGGCCCTGATCGAACGGGGGGGCGCCAAAGAGGTTTACGCCTGCTGCAGCCACGCGGTCTTTTCAGAACCCGCTGTGGAGCGGCTGCAAAACAGCCCGCTCAAAGAAGTGATAGTGACGGACAGCATTCATTTACCCGCGGAAAAATGGATTCCTAAACTGAAAGTGCTTTCTGTAGCCCCCCCTTGTTCGCGGAAGCAATCAGGCGCATTTTTGAGGAACTATCCGTAAGCCATCTGTTTGACTAAATGTGCCAAGAATGATATCATTAGACGGAATAAAAAGGAGGCTGCAATAGGGATGGCTAATTACCAGCTAACTGTGGAAAGAAGAAATAAAAAAAAGGTAAATCATATGCCCGCCGGCTTCGCAGCGCTGGCAGGATTCCGGCGGTTGTTTACGGTTCCGGGAAACCGGCTATAAATTTGGAAGTGGAGATCCGGGAAGCAGAAAGGGCACTGGCCGCCGTGGGCAGCTTGATTACGCTCGGGCTTGATCAAGATTCCAAGACGGTGATTGTCAAGGATGTTCATCGGGATCCGGTCAGAGGCGACTTACGGCACATAGATTTCCATGAAATCGACCTCACCAAGAAACTGGAGATCAGCGTGCCGATTCGTGTCTATGGAGAAGAACATCGGGTGGGGGGGGACGGCGGCGTAGTCACCACACTGCTGTGGGAAGTCCTTGTGTCCTGCCTGCCTACGGACATTCCAGAAGTGATCGAGGTTGACGTAAGCCAAATGGGCATTGATGATGTGATCAGCGTTGAGGATCTTGAACTTCCCGCCGGCGTTGAAATTATGGAAGAGCCGGACGAGCCCGTTGTCAGGGTTGGCTTGCCCGATCTTATCGTTGAAGAGGAAGATGAAGAAGTTGACGAGGATCTGGATGAGCTTGATGAACTGGACGAAGACGCAGAAGAAGCCGAAGAGGGCGAAGCTGTAGTAGAATCGTCCGAAGAATAAACCTAGCGTCCGAAAGCTGCGCACAGTGTCACGATTTTACACTGTGCGTTCTTTTGTGATCTCTTTTTGGGGGGGCGAAATTGTGACGGTGAGAATAATCGTGGGCTTGGGTAATCCCGGGGGGGCACGTTACGCCCAGACCCGGCACAACCTAGGGTTTTGGGTTTTAGACGCGCTCAGCCTGCGCTGGCAGCTACCCCCCCTCGCCAAGCATCGGTTTCAAGCGCGCTGCGGCGAAGGGCTTGTCGGGGGGGACAAACGGGTGATTTTAGTCAAACCCCCAGACTTTTATGAACCGCAGCGGTGAAGCAGTGGGCCGCTTTGTCCGGTTCTACCGAGCCGAACGGGAGGATATTTAGTCATCTATGATGATCTGGATTTGGCCCCCCCGGCACCCTGCGCCTCAAGGGTTGCGGCAGCTCGGGGGGGCACCGGGGCCTGGAAAATGTTATTGAGCATTTAGGCTTTACGGATTTTCCCCCCCGTTTGCGCCTAGGCATCGGCCAACCGCCCGAATTTCTGGGGGGGGCGGCGGACTATGTATTGCAGGGAATTGAAGAGGCAGAATTAAAAGTACTTGAGGACGCATCCTTTAAGGGGGGGCCGATGCGGTAGAGACGTGGCTGCAAAGTGGGTTACAGCCCGCCATGAACCATTTTAACCGCAAGCCGGCCCCGGAATCTTAGCGGAGTAGGAAAGGGGGGGAAACGAATTGTCCTTACAAGGTCTGACCGATTTGATACGGCAGAGCAAAGAGTTCATCGCCGCCGAAAAAGTGGTCCGTAAAGGCCTCACCCATATTTTCACCGGGCTTTCCGGTGGGCAGCGTTCCGCTTTTTTTAAGCGCTATTCATGATCCGGGCCGGGTAATGCTGGTTGTGACCCCCCCAACGTTGGATCAGGCGGAAAAATTAGCCGGCGATGCCGCGGCACTCATACCGCACTGTGACGCCTTAATTTGGGAAGGTAATGAACTGATGCCTTATGAAGAGGCACTGCCTGCCCTGGATTTACGTACTGAAAGGCTGAGGGTTTTACAGAGAGGCAGGCGGGCGGGGACGATTGTCTTTGCGCCAATTACAGGTTTAATGGAAGGCTTAACCGCCCCTGATCGCTTCTTCGAGTCCCAACTTTCTGTAGACTTGAACTCTCGTTTTGAATTAAACGACTTAGCCCGCCGCTTGATTAGATTGGGCTATGAGCGTACCGCCGCCGTGGAAGGGCCCGGGCAGTTTAGCATCCGCGGCGGTATCGTTGATATCGCGCCCATTGACCTTGAACACCCAGTGCGCCTGGAGTTTTTCGGCGACGAAATAGACTCTCTGCGTTCGTTTAGCAGCGAAACGCAGAGGTCGCTGAAAAACATAACTGAGGCCGTTATTGGGGGGGCCGCCCGGGAGACTTTGTATGAATTCGAGGCGCTGGAGCAGATCAAAGAAGACATTTGGGAAGCGGCTCAAGCCCAAAGTGAGCGCCTGCACAGGCTGATGCGGCCGGAAGAAGGGGGGGATCAATTATTAGCGGTGGTTGCCCGCCATTTGGAGGCCTTTGATGAACGGGGCTATTTTCCCGGTATCGATCAATATAAGCCTTTTTTTGGCAGGGCAAAAACCTTATTTGATTACCTGCCCGAAGATGTGCTTTTGGTTTTGGATGAACCTCTGCGCCTCAAGGAAGCGGTTGACCATGCTTATTTGGAAATCAATGAAAACATTGCTCAGCTGGTGGAAAAAGGCCGAGTGTTGCCCGCTTTGGGCGGCCTTTATCGGGATTGGGCCGATTTGTGGGAAATTTTTCAGCGCCACACTCCTGTTTATCTCTCTGTTTTGGGCAAACGGGTTGCGGGCATGGAAGGGGCCAGCAGCACCTCTTTGGGCCTGCGCATGCCTGAACATTTTGCGGGCAGCATCGAGCGCATGCTGAAGCGGGTAAAACAGTGGCGTAAAGACCATTACCGCATTTTAATCCTAGTCTCGGGCGGCGAAAGGGGCGAGCGCATTCTAGAACTGCTCCGGGAGGAGGGGATACCCGCGGTCTATGTCCAGCAACTGCAAAAGGAGCTGCAGATCGGCAATTGCGTGGTGACAACGGGCAGCCTGCAGAGCGGTTTTGAATTTCCCGCGTTTAAATTGGCCGTACTCACCGAGTTAGAACTTTACGGGCGCCCTCGGGTCAAAGCCCGGCCCACAAAGGTGGAAGAGGGATTAAAAATCGCCCCCCCACGAGCTGAGGGAAGGCGATTATGTGGTGCACATTAACCATGGTATCGGTCAATACATGGGTATAGAGGCGCTGCAGGTTGACAACCGCTCCAAGGATTACTTAAATATTCGCTATGCGGGAAAGGACCGCTTGTATGTACCCACCGATCAAATCCAGCTACTGCAGCGGTATGTGGGTTTAGACGAGGGTGCACCCCGCCTTTCCAAACTGGGGGGGGTAATGAGTGGGTACGGGTCAAGCAGAGGGCGAAAGAATCGGTGCATCAAATGGCAGAGGGCCTGATTGAATTATATGCTGAACGGGAGGCCATTCCCGGCTTTGCCTTTGCGGAAGACACTCCCTGGCAGCGGGATTTTGAAGTCACTTTCCCCTACCAGGAAACGCCCGATCAGTTTCAGGCCATTGAGGCGGTAAAAAGAGATATGGAAAAACCGCGGCCCATGGACCGCCTTTTGTGCGGCGATGTGGGGTATGGTAAGACGGAAGTTGCGATGCGGGCTTCATTTAAGGCGGTGACCAGCGATAAACAGGTGGCCGTGCTGGTGCCGACCACAATCTTGGCCCAACAGCATCACCGTACCTTTTTAGAGCGATTTGAGGGCTTTCCGGTCAATGTCGGGGGGGTAATCAGCCGCTTCCAGACACAGCGAGAAATCACTCAGGCGCTGCAGGGTTTGGCGTCCGGTTCGGTGGATGTGATCATCGGGACGCACCGTCTGCTTTCTTCAGACGTGAAATTTAAGGACTTGGGGCTGGTGATTATCGATGAAGAGCAGCGCTTCGGCGTGGCCCAAAAGGAGTGGCTGAAAACGATCAGCAAAGAGGTTGACGTCCTGACCCTATCAGCTACGCCCATTCCCCCCCGCACGCTGCACATGGCTATGGTCGGTGTGCGAGATATGAGCGTCATTGCCACCCCCCGCCTGAAGATCGCTACCCCCCCATTCGCACCTACGTGGTAGAATATGACGCGCAGTTGATCCGCCAGGCAATCCTCAGGGAACTGGCCCGCCAAGGGCAGGTGTACTTTGTGCATAACCGTGTCCAGTCCATCGATTATGTGTACAGCGAACTGCAAAAACTCGTGCCTGAGGCGCGCATAGCCATCGCCCACGGGCAGATGGACGAGGCCGTTTTAGAGCGAGTGATGCTCGATTTTTATCGCGGAGAATTTGATATTCTGCTCTGTACCACCATCATTGAAAACGGAATGGATATTGCCAACGTCAACACTCTGATTGTGGATAACTCAGATCACTTTGGGTTAGCACAGCTTTACCAGCTGCGGGGCAGAGTGGGCCGCACCAACCGGGTGGCCTATGCTTACTTCACACACCGCAAAGACAAGGTTTTAACGGAAGATGCGGAGAAACGCCTCTCCGCAATCAAGGAGTTTACTGAATTGGGTTCGGGGATTCGCATTGCCATGCGCGATTTGGAGATCCGCGGCGCGGGCAATCTTTTAGGCCCTGAACAGCACGGCTTTATCGCCTCGGTGGGCTTTGAGCTTTATACTAAACTGTTGGAAGAGTCGATTCGGGAGCTGAAGGGCGAGAAAGTGGCCGAACCGCCCGAACCGGTGTTGGAGTTGCATGTCAACGCTTATATTGATGACCGCTATGTTGGCGATCCGGCGCAAAAGTGGAGCTGTACCAAAAGATTATTGGCCTCAATGATTTGGAAGAATGCGAAGAACTGGAAGATGAAGTGCGCGACCGTTTCGGTGATCTGCCCGATGCGGTCAGTAATCTTATTCAAATCGGCCGCATCCGCGTGCTTTCCCGGTTTGCCGGAATTGCTAATATTATTGCCCGCAATCAGCATTTTGAGATTAAGTTTTTGGAAGGCCTTGCCATTGATGCCCAACAGTATGCCCTTTTGCACCAGCGCTACCGGGGCAAAATTGCCTACCGCCACGGCAAAATCGGCCGGCTGTTGGTGCATAGATCCCCCCCTACCGAAGAAGGCAAAAGCCTCGCCTTTTTGACCGCTGTCCTTGCTGCCTTGCAGAATGAATAAAAGTGGAAACGCAGGTCATACTAATTGCGAGCGAACTTTAGAGGAGGGGTGCGACGTTGAAGGCAACCGGTATAGTTAGGCGTATTGACGATTTAGGTCGCGTTGTCATACCCAAGGAAATTCGACGCACTTTGCGGATCCGCGAAGGCGATCCCTTAGAGATCTTTGTAGATCGGGACGGAGAAGTAATTTTGAAGAAATACTCACCCATTGGTGAATTAGGTGATTTTGCCCAGGAGTATTCTGATTCGCTGTATGAAACGACGAATCATATTGCAATCATTACTGATCGTGATGCGGTGGTCGCGGTTTCGGGGGGCTCCCAAAAACAGTGGGTTGATAAAAATGTTGTTGCCATCGTGGAGGAGGCGATGGAATCTCGCCGCACAATCACCACCAAGGCGGGCGAACACCCGGAAGGTGAGCAATGGGACTTTGCCATGCAGGTCATCGCCCCCCCTATCATTTCGGAAGGCGATCCAATTGGCAGCGTGATTCTGGGTACAAATGAGATCAATCTCAATTTAGGAGAACTGGAAGTCAAGCTGTGTGAAACGGCAGCGGGGTTTTTAGCTAAACAGATGGAACAATAAAAAAACAAACGGGGAGACTCCTGGAGGGCGGTTGGTTGTTACAGAATTGATTGCCTTCCCGGTCATAAGCTGACCCTTACCGGCGTAAGTTGGAATACGGAAGGGAAGATGGCCCATGACCAAGGAGTCTTTTTTTGCGCGGTGCGGTGATTTTGGCTGCAGCCAGCATGGTGAGCCGGGTAATCGGGCTTGCTTATATGGTTGTGCTGCCCCCCCGAATGATTTACGCGGATGGGATGGGTTTGTACCAGCTGGTCAAGCCAATTCACTATTTCGCCGCGGTGCTGGCCATCGCGGGCATGCCGGTGGCTATCGCTAAGATGATCGCGGAGGAAGTGGCGCGGCAATCCGCAGCCGGCGTGAATAAGATTTTCCGCTGGGGGTTTGGGCTTATGGCGGCGAGCGGTGGTGCGGTTGCACTCGCTTTGATCATTGGGCCCCCCCTTTGTTGGCCCGCCTCTTCGCCCAAGGCATGGGCGTGCAGCAGACAATCGCGATTTTGGGCTTTTCTTGTTTTCTTCTTGCACTTGGCGCCGCACTGCGGGGATTCTTTCAGGGCCTGCAGTTTATGCTGCCAACCGCGATCGCGCAGGTCGCGGCACAAATACTGCGGGTGCTGTCCACAGTGGCCTTTTGCCTATGGTTGAGGCCAAGAGGTGTTGAGCAGGCGGTAACCGGTATTGCTTGGGGGGGCTTTGTTGTGGGCGAAAGCACAAGCTGGCTGGTGATGCTGGCCTTTTATGTTTCCTACAAAAGAGAATTATTAATGGAACTTCCCGCGCAGCCTCCGGCTGAACCTAAACAGCGAATGCAGCACAAGGCCGGGGGGGTGATTGTCACAAGACTGCTGCGCCTTTCCGTTCCGGCCGTGGTTGTCACGGTGCTGTGGCCCGTGATGCAGCTGGCGGACAGTCTTTTGATTCCCCCCCAGCGCATGCAGGTGGCGGGATTCAGCACAGAAGCGATCAGGGAGGTCTGGGGCATTTGGGCATGGCACTCACCTTAGCCCATTTCCCCCCCAACATTGTAACAGTGGCCCTGGCTACGAGCTTGGTGCCGGCTATCTCAGAAGCATGGGCTTTAAAAAAACAGGCGCTTGGTGAAATATAGGACGGAGGAGGCGCTGCGCATGGCGCTGATCTTCGGAATTCCCTCATTTGCCGCCCTCTTCGTCTTGGGTGAACCTTTGGGGGCGGTGCTCTTTGGTTACGCCGCGGTGGGCCCCCCCCTTAAAGATTCTGGCGTTTGGTACGATCACTTTAGGCCTCATTCAATCGTGCACCGCGGTTTTGCAGGGAATGGGGGACATGTTTATTCCGGTGCGCAACCTGTTTTTCGGTGTGGCAGTTAAATTTGCCCTAAATTATATCTTGCTCGCCGATCCCGCTTTGGGCATCCTTGGCGCCGCTTTCAGCACGGCCGCGGCTTGGGCCGTTGTGGCCTTGTTAGATACCTGGGCCGTTTATCGCCGGGTGGGCAGTGTTCTGCCCTTCAAAGGGGAGTTTTGTACCCCCCCCTCATCGCGGCTGCGGCCGCTTCCTTTTCCATTTATTTTCTGCGGGATACGCTTGTTTACTTTATTGCCGATGCCGCGGCAACATTGATCAGTTTGACCGCGGGGTTTCTGCTTTACTTTTTACTATTGGTGATGTGGGGCAGTTTGGAAGGGCGAGATTTGCACCTTGTTCCCGTTGTGGGCAGGCGCCTGGAACAATTTCTTCAAGCCTGGGGGGGTTTTGCGCAGTTGAAGTTTGGCCTCAACCCAGAATTGATCCAGTTCGTCCAGGGACATACGCTGCAGATCCAGGCCCTGTGCCTTGATCATTTCCTCCATGAGGCGAAAACGCGCCATAAATTTGGCGGTAGCCTCCTGTAGGGCGAATTCGGGATCTATTTCGGCAAAACGCGCTAAATTTACCGCGGCAAAAAGTAGGTCGCCCAATTCCTCGCGCATACCTTGGCGATCAGCGTTTTCCAGCGCTTGGCGCAGTTCTGTCAGTTCCTCATCTACTTTAGCCAGTACGGCCAGGGGTTGATCCCAATCAAAGCCCACTTTGGCCGCTTTTTTTGCACTTTTCTGCCCGCATTAAAGCGGGAAAGACTTTCGGCACGCCATCGACTGCCGAAGTACGGGCCGCGGCCGTTTTTTTTCCGTTCGTTTGATAGCATCCCACTTTTGGGCAACCTCTGCGGGTGTCTGAGCGTGTTCTTCGGCAAAACGTGGGGGTGGCGGCGGATCAGCTTAGCGCTGAGGTTGTTGATTACATCATCAATTGTAAACGCCCGCTTCTCCGCGGCGATCTGTGCATGGAGCAGCACTTGCAGCAAAACATCGCCTAATTCGTCCATCATTGCTGCAGAATCATCCTGCTCAATCGCTTCAAAGAGCTCATAGGATTCTTCCAATAGATAGCGTTTTAGGCTGGCGTGGGTTTGTGCGCGATCCCACGGACAGCCGTGGGGGGGGCGCGCAGTTGCGCGATGATGTTTACCAGGCGTGGCCAACTCATTAGATCACTCCTTGCGGTTTAAAGGGAAAAGCCCCCTGCAGACAGGGGGGGCTTCAGGATAGACTGTTTATTTAGGGGGGGCAACTGCTTCCCGTAGGGATTTGCCCGGCCTGAAAGCGGGGGGGACCTTAGTAGCCGGAATCATGATTTCCTCTTTAGTTGCGGGGGGGTTAACCCCCCCTTTGCGAGCCTTGCGATCTCTCACTTCAAAGGTGCCGAATCCCACAATAGTAACCTTCTCTTCCTGGGCTAATGTTTCAGAAATAGTTGCAAATACCGCTTCTACGGCTTCGCTTGCAGCTTTCTTGGTCATGCTGGACTTTTCCGCAACACTGGCGATTAGTTCCGCTTTGTTCACAAATAGACCTCCTTTAAGGTAGAAATATACTCTGTTATTCGAGGATTAATCGGGTTTTCCTGCTGCAGTGGTAATATTTTCCCCATTAACTTGGATATTACACGCCTTTGGCGAGATTTTTGTCAGCAACTTGGTGAAACTACTAAAAAGGACGTGGGAGGTAAGCAATGCGCAGCCGAAAGAATCAGGCGGTGGCAGTTGGCTTAGTTCTGGTTTTGGCAGCCACAGTCACCGTTTTAATCAGCTGGTCCGGGGGATGACAGCAACATCGCCCGGGATCTGAAACAGGAACCGGAGTTAAGTGTTTACGTGAACGAAAGCAAGGAAATTTTGAAGATGCCCCTCGAACAGTATGTGGCCGCGGTGGTGGCGGGCGAAATGTTCCCGGATTGGCCGGTAGAGGCCTATGCGGCCCAAGCAATCTTCGCCCGCAGCTTTACGATGGATTTTGTGGCCACAGGCGGCATGCAGGAGAAATATGGAGCGGACGTATCTACCTCAATTGAAGAAACCCAGGCGTTTAACCCCCCCGATGCGGTCACACCCGCGATTCAAGAGGCGGTGGCCCTGACACGGGGGGGTCAAGTCATGACGTATGACAACCGCTTTGTGCGGGCTTGGTTTCATGCCTATTCGGGCGGGACCACGGCCCGGGCTAAGGAAGGTTTAGATTATAAGGAACAGGAACCTCCCTTTACGAAAAGTGTTACTTTGCCGGACAATGAGTTTGTACCGCCGGATGTACAGCGGTGGACGGCGCAGTACAGCACAGACGAGGTAGAGAGCCTGCTGAAAGAGGCGGGTGTTAACGTGGGCGATTTAAGCGCCATTACCATGCACAGCGGGGTCCTACCAAAAGGGTAACCAAAATTGCCCTGGAGGGGGGGACGGGGGGGCAAAAAGAAATCAGCGGCCCCGAGTTTCGTCTTGCACTGGATTCAACCAAAATGAAATCTACACTGGTGGAAGAATTTGAGTTTTCGCCGGACCAAGGGCTTGTGATCTCCGGAACGGGCTACGGCCACGGGGGGGTCGGGCTCAGCCAATGGGACGCTTATAAAATGGCAAAGGAAGGGAAAAAAACCGGGCGAGATTGTGTCCTCCTTCTTTACCGGGATCAAAATCCGGAAAATTTACGACTAATTCTAAGTTACACCCTTCCCGCATAGAATAATATTAAGATTGAGGCGGGGGGGAGGTACACACAGTGGACGAGAGGCGGTTAAACAATCTCAGGCATCAACTTGTCTTAGCGGAGCGAGAGCGCTTGACGCTGGACGGGGTTATTCATGTAGAAAGCTTTGATGATCGGGAAATAGTTCTGGACACCGAACTGGGGGGGCCTGGTTGTTCAGGGCGAGGAACTGCATATTAAAGAGCTGAACTTAGAAAAGGGGAACCTCCTGGTGAGCGGGTATGTGCGCTCAGTGGAATACTTGGGCGAATCCTTGAGTAAACGGGGGGGGAAGGGCTTGTTGGCGCGGTTGTTCCGTTAAGCCCGGGGGGGGAGGTGGACCCATGGAGAGCCTGAGCACCCAGCTTTACGCCTTTGGAATAGTAATGCTGGCCGGTATTTCGTTGGGCGTTTTATTTGACTTCTTCCGCGTTATCCGCGGCTTATTAAGGCCGGGTTTTTTTTGCCACGCCCCCCCTTTTAGATTTATTATTCTGGGTGATCTGCACCCCCCCCGTTCTAATCCTTTATCTGCTGCTTGCTAATTGGGGGGGAACTGCGGGGTTATGTAGCGATCGCCCTTGTTTTGGGCTTCGCCTTTTACAAACTGTTTCTAGGCGGCATAGTACTCACCCTGCTGCTGTTAGTTGTGCGCGGCGTATCTAATCTTTTGAGCCTGATTATTACTTTTGTCCTGTGGCTGATCGCTTTTCCCGTGCGGCTGTTGGCTCGTATCAGCCTTGGTTTACCCCCCCGCCTAAGGCTCCCCCCCGACTGGCGCTGGAAGCCCAGATTGCGTTGGAGAAAATAGAATCAAAAGCAGGAAAATCGGCGAAAAGGAGGAAAGGATCGCAGCAGGAGGTTTGAGCTATGGCCCGGAACGCGAAAAGAAAAAGGTACAGGGGGATCGTACTCGTTGTACTTGTTTTGTGGGTCGGTTTTCATTTTGCTAAAAACGCGGTGGACAACCATCGGCTGCGGCGCCAGATTTCTGATTTGGAAACACATCTGCACGTACTGCAGCTGCGCGGGGGGAAGAGCTGGAAAAAGAAATCGAACTCTGGCGCTCCCCCCCGGAATACATTGAACGGGTGGCCCGGGAGGAACTGGGCCTTGTCAAGCCGGGGGGGGAAGTAGTTTACACCCTTTCCGCCCCCCTTGGAAAACGAAGTTGAACGAGATGTTGCCAAAAGAGGCGGGGGGGACTAAATCCTCGCTTTTTTTGCTGGCGGAACCAATAAATGGTACAATTTATTTACATCGCAGCGGCGCAGGGAGGCAAAACATGACAATCGAGCAAGCAAAACAGCAAGTGATCGCAGCGGGAAAGCGGCTTGTGGAGGCTAATCTCATCGTTCGAACCTGGGGGGGTAATGTCAGCAGCAGGCTTGATCAAGATCGCTTCTTGATTACGCCTAGCGGCCGCAACTACCTTACCTTAACACCCGCGGAAATAGTGACGGTCAATATCTCCGATTTAAGTTACACCGGCAAGGTGAAACCCTCATCCGAAAGGCGTATTCATGCCGCAGTTTATGAACATTTTCCCGAAATCAATTTCGTGATCCACACTCATCAGGAACAGGCATCGATCATAGCCGCTTCCGGCCTAGATTCGCTGCCCTTGGGGAAGCAAACCCCCCCTCTTGGGCCGTGAGGTGCTCTGCGCGCCCTATGCACTGCCCGGCACAGGTGCCTGCAGAGGCGAGTTACCCAAACGCTGCTTCGGGCCGAGGGCAAGGCGGTATTAATGCAGCGCCATGGTGCGCTCTGCCTGGGAAGATGTCATGAGGAGGCCTTCCAAGTCGCCGCGGAACTGGAGCGTGTGTGCGGCGAGTTTATTGAGCAGCGCTTTGATTGGGGTGCAGAGGTGAGACAATCGCAGCTGCCCGTTTACCCCAAAAGCAGGCGCATCACCGGCGGTTTTTCCGTGATAGACCGCCGTGGACGCGAAACAGAAATACAACTTAGCGCGGACGCAGAAGACGAGTGCGCCGAGATCGCGGCCTATCGGGCTATTTACACCCGGTATTCCCAGATCAACTGGGTACTGTTTGATTCCGGTCCCGAGCTGGTGGAGTTTTCCAGCCTGGGCCTTTCTTTGCGGCCGCTCCTGGATGACTTTGCCCAGATTGTGGGCACATCCGTAAAGAGTGTGACCTGCGAACCAAGGCGCATCGCGGCGGCATTGAAACGATCGGCGGCAGTTTTTGTGCAGGGCTTGGGCGCTGTTTGCTGCGGGAAAACGAAAGAAGATGCCCGCGCCGTGGCCATTGTGACCAAAAAAGCAAGCAAGGCTTATCTAATGGCGGCGCTGTTGAATCGGCCAAGGCCCATCAATCCCCCCTCGAAGCGCTGCTCATGAGGTTCATTTATCAAAAACATATTCCCAACTGGCGGAAAAGAAGAGTTAAAGCAGGAGGAGATGGCATGGATGGCTATGTAATTGCCTATGATTTTGGCACAACCGGGGGGGTGAAAACATGCGTTTTTGCGATTAAGGATTCCATCGAGCCCGTTGCCAGCGCCTTGGAGGGCTATGATTTATACATATTGGACCATGGGGGGCGGAGCAGGACCTGAACAGTGGTGGAAGGGCATGTGCGTTAGTACCAAAAAAAGTGCTGGAAGAAAGCGGTATCAGCCCGGAAGAAATCAAAGGGATTTCCTTTTGTGCCCAGATGCAGGGCCTTGTTTTAGTTGATGAACAAGGTATACCCGTGCGCCGCGCCATGAATTACATGGATGCGCGGGCGGGCGGTGAACTAGCGGCTAAAATGGGCCATGGTTTGAAAGTTGCGGGGGGGTAAATGTATTTAAGCTGTTGAAGTCAATCAGGATTACCAAGGCGGTGTCCGCCAGCGCCAAAGATCCGGTCTGGCGGTATAAATGGGTGGAAAGGCATGAGCCGCACAATTTCGCTCGCATTCATAAGTGGCTTGATGTGAAGGAATACTTGATTTCTAAGGCAACGGGCGAGTTTGTCATGACTGAAGACAGCGCCTATGCCACCTTGCTTTACGACACCAGGCCGGGCCGCAGAGGATTCAGCCCCCCCGAAATCTGCGCCATGATTGGCGTTAAGATGGAACATCTGCCCAAAGTTGTGCCTTCCACTGCGATGGTAGGTACTATCAGCTCGGCGGCCGCCGCGGAACTATCGCTTAAGGCAGGTACGCCCGTTTTCGGGGGCGGCGGCGATGCCTCGCTAATCGGTGTTGGCTCCGGGGCGGTGACTAAGGGCAGTACCCACATTTACATGGGCACCTCGGGCTGGGTTTCAACCGTGGTTGATCAGCAGATTTTAGATGTGAAGAATATGATTGCGGCCATCGTGGGTGCAGATCCGAACTACTTCAATTATTTCGCGGAACTGGAGACGGCCGGAAAATGCCTGGAATGGGTAAGAGATCACCTAGCTTTGGATGAGATCAATATTTACCTAGAAAAAAAAGAGCATTCTCGATTCTAAAGAGGCGGTCCACAAAAGCTTGTATGATTATATGATGAGTGCCATCCAAGGTGTCCCGCCCGGCAGCGGCGGAGTGATCTTCACGCCCTGGCTGCACGGAAACCGCTGTCCCTTTGAGGACGCCCACGCACGGGGGGGGATGTTTTTAACATTGGTTTAGATACGGGAAAAACGGAACTAATCCACTCCGTTTTGGAAGGTATCTGCTATCATTTGCGCTGGCAGTTAGAAGCCCAGGAAGAAAGGGTGCGGACATCTGAGACGATTCGCTTTGTGGGCGGCGGTGCGCTGGCGCCCTTAACCTGCCGAATCTTAGGCGATATGCTCGGCCGCAGAATAGAAACGGTAGCCAATCCGCAAAACGTGGGTGCGGTAGGCGCGGCGGTCACAGCCGCGGTGGGCTTGGGTGTGCTTGATAGAATTGAAGATGCGGCACGATTAATCAAGCCTGTGGCATATTATGAGCCCAATCCCCCCCACCATAAGGCAGTTTACGACGCCTATTTTCCCGTTTTCAAGTCTCTTTATCAAAACAACAAAAGGGCGTTCGCCACGTTAAACGGAGCAGAGAAGCCCATCGCCGCGGGACAAACGCAGGTTTTACAAAACCGCAGCAGCTTTCTTAAAGTGCGCAGAGATGTGCAGTAGGGCGGATATTTTGGTTTTAGGTCAAAGCGGAAGCCTGTCTTTAAAACGCTTTTGCTGTGGCTGAAGGTGGCAAAGGAAGCCCGCCCGTGGTATTTGCCCATACCGCTGGCACCAACACCGCCGAAGGGCAGCCATTTACTTGTCATGTGGCTGATCGTATCATTGATGCATACCCCACCGGAAGAAGTGTGGGCCAGTATGTAATCAACTGCGGCGTCACTGCGCGAAAACAGGTATAGGGCCAAAGGTTGGGGCCGGGCGTTGATAAAATCAACTGCTTGCTCAAGCCCCTCGTAGGCTAGGACGGGCAGAAGGGGGGGCCCGAAAATCTCTTCTTCCATCAGTGCGCTGTCCTTATCCACTGCAGTTAAAACAGTGGGGGCAATATAAAGATCATCCCGATCCGCTTCTCCGCCGTACACGATTGAGCCGTCCTTCAGTAGATTTGTTAGGCGGTCAAAATGGTCGCTGTTGATAATCCGGCCGAAATGCCCGCTTTGCTGGGCGTCAGGGCCGTAAAATTCTCGCAGGGCCCCCCCTTTTAGTTCCTCGATAAATTGTGTTTTAATGTCGCGGTTGATCAGGATGTAATCGGGGGGCAACACAGGTTTGGCCCGCGTTGAGGAATTTACCCCCCCAGGCAACGCGTTTGGCTGTCAGTTTTAGATTCACATCGGCTTCTATGATACAGGGGCTTTTGCCGCCCAACTCCAAAGTGACCGGTGTTAAATGCCGGGCGGCCGCCTGCATTACGATTTTTCCCACAGTGCCGCTGCCCGTAAAAAAAAGATGTAATCAAATTTTTGCTGCAGTAGGGCCTGCGTTTCAGGAACCTCTCCCGTGACTACCTTGATGTAACGGGGGGGATCAAATGTGTTCGTGATCAGCTCGTTTAATAAAGCGGTGGTACGGGTGGAGTGCTCTGAGGGTTTGATTATGGCACAGTTACCCGCGGCTATCGCCCCCCCCACTAAAGGCGCCAGTGTGAGCTGGAACGGATAGTTCCAAGCTGATGATCAGTACCACCCCATAAGGCTCAGGTACTAGGCGGCTGCGAGAAGTAAAATAGGCGAGGGGGGGGTGGGCACTCTTTTTGGGCGGGCGAAACGGCCCACGTTTCTCAGCATATAGTTTAATTCATTGAGCACAAAACCGACTTCTGTAAGGTAGCCTTCTTCGTCCGATTTGCCCAAATCGGCCTTGAGCGCGGCCAGAATACGCGCCTCATTATTCTCAATCATTTGCTTTAACAGCGTCAGCTGTTCTCGCGAAAGGCCGGACTGCGTGTCTTGCCCAGCCGAAAAAAAATTCTCTTTGTTGCGCAATTAGAGTTCTATACAAGATATCACTTCCTTTACCGCGAGCGCTCTACACTAAGTGCCGCACTTTGTGCCGCGGAATTTTCGCAGTAGATCGCTTAATTTCCAGGTGTTCAAGACTGCTTGCTTCGGCAGTGCCGCTTTACGGGCCATATTAACCCCGTAGCGGGTGTGGTCATAGCCGGGCAGGCTGTGGGCATCGGGATTGATCGCCAAAAGCACTCCCGCTTGGTATGCTTTATTGGCCCAGCGCCAGTCTAAATCGAGCCGCTGCGGGTTAGCGTTGATTTCCAAGGCCACATCGCAGCGGCGGCAGGCCTCAATCACGGCATCGAGATTGACGGCGTACCGCTCTCTAGCTAACAGCAGCCGCCCGGTGGGGTGGCCGAGCATGGTTACGTAAGGGTTGCTTACGGCCTTGATTATGCGCTCAGTCATTTCCTTTTCCGACATTTTGAATGCCGAGTGGACCGAGGCCACCACGTAATCCAGCTCGCTTAACAGTTCATCGTGGCAGTCCAGGCTGCCATCGCTGAGAATATCTACTTCCAGCCCCCCCTTCAGTAGGGTGAAGTCATCATATTGGGCGTTGATCCGATCAATTTCTTCCATCTGCCTGCGCAAATCATCCGGTGTCAAACCCCCGGCATAGCGGGCGGATTGGCTGTGGTCCGCAATGCCGATATAGCGATAGCCCAAAGTGCGGCCGTGTTCTGCAATTTGCTTGAGCGTTGCAGTGCCATCGCTATACTCGGAATGATTATGAAAGACCCCCCGCAGATCTTCTTCCTCGATCAGATCCTTAAGTAAGCGGGGGGGCAAATTCGGGGGGGCGGAGGTTTCAAACAAGCCCTCCCTTAGTTCCGGGGGGGCAGCGGGGGTAAGCCAAGTGCCGCATAGCAGTCCTCTTCTTGTGCAGCGATGGGCAGCTTGCCGTCTGCCGTAAGTGTGTGCAGATATTCTAGGTGTGCTTCACTGCCCGTTGTTAAAATAAGATCCGTCCCCAGCGTTCGGGGGGGCTGGAAAATGGAGGTTGACCGGAATGCCCGCTGCGCTTTGTTCGGCTAAATCACCCAGCGCTTCCGGGGAAACACCCGAAATCAGAAGTTCAATCACGTTGATCGTTTCCAGGCCGCGGCGCAAGCCGCCGCTGATCATAACCGAAGCTTTGCTAGATGCTTCAATCATTTCCCGAAGCTGGTCGGCTGCATGTAACGCCTGTGGGTACAAGAAAGATTCTTGGTAACGCCTCAGGGTTTCGATGCCCGCTAAGATATCGGCTTGGCTTTTAGGCCCGAAGCCCTCCAGCACCAACAGGCGATTTTCTTGGCAGGCATATTCCAACTCGCCCAGGCTTGTAATTTCCAAAGTGTCGTAAAGGCGGCGGATTCTTTTTGTGCCCAAGCCGGGAATGGCAAATAGTTCCACCAGCCCGCTGGGTATTTTTTTTCCGCAAGTTGGGCGTAGACTTCTGTTGTGCCATTTGTTAGAATTTCTAGGATTGCTTGCTCAATCCCCCCCGCGCCCACACCGGGAATTTCGCGCAGCCTGTTTTCTTTTACCAATTCCTCAAAATCCGCATCGAGTTTAAGCAGGGCCATGGCCGCGTTATTGTAAGCACGGATTTTGTAAAAATTTTCACCCGCTAGTTCCATCAGGCGGGCAGTATCTTTTAACTGTCCAATTACTAGCTGCCGTCTCATTCCCTCACCTCGCTGGTAAAATTCGTTAAACGGGCCTAGAACCCTCCAACTAAGCGGATTTGCCTAAATAGTTTATTTTTCCGCCGAAAAAGGAAGGGGAACGGGGCATCTCCGTGGTATAGCAGAAACAAAGCTATTTGTAAAGAGGGTGAAAAAAGTGGGCAAAATTGCCATCGTCACCGATAGTTCCGCGGGTTTGCCCCCCCGGGAGCTCATTGCGGCCGCTAATTTGCACATTGTGCCTATCGGCGTGCAGATCAACCATCGGCCTTATCGAGAGGGGGGGTTGATCTACCCGCTGATAGCTTTTACGCGCAGCTTGATTCTGCTCACGTTTCCACCTCTCAGCCGGCGCCCGGCGATTTTCTGGCGGTTTACAAGCGTTTGGCGCAAAAGGCCAAGGAGATCATTTCAATTCACGTTACCGGCCTGGGCAGTGGGACCGTGAATACAGCTAACTTGGTCAAGGAAATGATTGCGGTGCCCATTAGTGTTGTTGATTCCAAAACGGCCAGCATGGCTCAGGGCTTCATCGCTCTGGCCGCGGCTCACGCGGCTGAACTTGGTAAAACGCGGGAAGAAATTCTTGCCATTATCGAGCAGGTCAAAGAACGGACTGCAATTTTTGTGGCGGTGCCCACTTTGAAATATCTGGCTAAGAGCGGCCGCATTGGTTCTGTACAGAACCTCATCGCCAGTGCCTTTCGATTAAACCGATTTTAGGGGGGGTGAAAGATGGCCTGGTGGATGTGGTAGCGAAGGTAAGGTCCTATCCTCGGGCACTGCGGCGGCTTATTTCGCTGGTGGAAAGGCGTTTTCCCCCCCACGGAAGGTTAAACATTGCGGTGCTGCACACCAATGCCCTTCAAGAAGCGGAGGAATTTAAGGAACAGATCAGCAGGCGCCTGGATCATATCAACATTTTCATTGCGGAAATGAGTGCCTCTTTGGCGGTTCACGGCGGCGAGGGGGGGATGCTGGGCATCGCAGTCTGTGACTGTCCGAACGGGTTGGTGGATAGCGTCTTTGCCCGATTTTAAAGCACTGGCTTTTTGGGTCAATTTTGCGTGTCATTGACACAAAAATGCCAATAATATATAATATATGTTAGCCGCGTGCCCTGCAAACGGCAAAATTCAAGAGGAGGAATTTTTTAACGTATGTCAATCGATGTTGGCAGCATTGTTGAGGGGAAGGTTACGGGGGGGATCACCAATTTCGGTGCCTTCGTAGAACTCTCCAATGGAAAAACCGGTTTGGTCCACATTTCTGAAGTAGCTGACGCCTACGTGAAAGACATTAAGGATTTTGTCAACGAAAATGACACTATCAAGGTAAAAGTCATTAATGTCAGTGAGGGTAAAATTGGCCTGTCTATTAAGCAGGCAAATCCTCAACAGTCGCGTGATCGTCGCGGCCAGCGCGGCCCTCGCAGAAGGGCTCCACGCTCCATGGACTTTGAAGATCGTCTTTTGCAATTTTTGAAGGACAGCGACGAAAGGCAGCAAGCCTTGAAGAAAAGCCAAGACTCAAAACGAGGGGGGGCAGGGGCGCATAGCGTAAATTAGGTCTAATCCTATTCTTGTACATTTAACAAAATCTCCCACAAAGGGTCACCTCTCGGCGGGGGTTCTGCCTCCCTTGAGGGGGGGTGTTTTTTTCTAAGGGTGTGATTTTCTGACTTATGAACAACCAAGCCCGGAAGTTTTAGCTGTAATCAGGGAACAATTAAAAAGGGAACCCCGGGGGGGTGTCTTGGGAGTTAATCGGTTTTGTGAACACCAATTCCCGCAGGTGATTACCAATCGGCCGCTGATTGTTGCGGAGCCGGCAATTGAAATCTTTCCCACTCTTTATTGGCTGACTTGCCCCTATCTGCATCGGGAAATCGCCCTATTGGAAGGGGGGGACGGCCTGATTGCCCAATTCGAACAGAGGATAGGGGGGGAAGATCGGGGGGGTTTTGCCGCCGCGGTGCGAAAAAAAATCACATGGATTATGCCGCGCGACGATTAGCGCTGATTCCGATCGAAGTTCGGGAACGAATGGGGGGGATTGAGTACCCCGATCGCTATCAGGTTCTTGCGGAAAGCGGCGTGGGCGGCACACGCAACCCGGAAGGGGGGGTCAAGTGCCTGCATGCCCATATGGCTGACTATCTAGTGCATGGTGAAAATGTGATTGGAGCGGCCGTGGCCGCGCTGCTTAAGGGGGGGCGGTTAGCCTGCGAGCAGGGCCAATGCAGTAGTTTTACGGCGCCATAGCATGAAGCTTCTTATTGACGAGGGAATCCAAATGGTCTATAATGTTTTTGAATGGTTGGCCGGGGGGGTGGCGGAATGGTAGACGCTACGGACTTAAAATCCGTTGGGCTAATCGCCCGTGAGGGTTCGAGTCCCTCCCCCCGGCACCATCTTATGTAAGGCAGGCACCCACTCGTTTGGGTGTTTTCGTATGGGGGGGGAAGGGATTGTCCAATCGGTTTAAGAAAGGCGATGAGCTGGAAAAAAACGATTTTCGCGGGTGTCCACGGCACGCCCCCCCAGCTGCGGCCGGACGAAAACGGAGGTTTCTCGGTTTTTTTCGGGAACGGGTGATTGAAGCGGTTACCTTTGATCAAATCCGAACTAAAGAAGGGCTGCGGATAATGACTGAGGCTCTGCGGGACCCACGCGGCATAGAGCTGGTGATTCATCAGGATGTGCGGGTCGCGGCCATGCCCTTGGTTCTCGAGGCGCAAAAAAAGGCCTTGATTTTACCATAGTGGGGGATCCGCAATTCAGCGGCGAAGTGGCTGTTTTATTGGTAGCCCGCGATGCGGTTGATGTTTCTCGCTTAGCAAGTGAAAAATAGGAGAAAAAAAATCATCCCGGGATTTCCCGGATGATGTGCTTTTTGCCCCCCCTTTATTCTTCTTTTTCTTCGTCTTGATCCCATTCGGGCAGCGGCTCTTCCGCCGGCGCTGCTTCCGTTTCGGGCCACGGTACCGCTTCGGCTTTTTCCTTCTTTTCCTTGGGCGGCTTAAGCACCAAAGCGGTCAAAATCAGCGCCAACCCCCCCGCGAATAGGGGCAGTAGGCCCGCTAAAAGCCAGGGCCCCCCCAGGCCCAGCGTTAAAAGGCCTATCGTCAGCCCCCCCAAACCGATTAAGCTGATCGGCAATCCGATTACCAGCAGCGTTTTCGCCTGTTCTTCTTTAGTCGGTTTGTCTGGCAGCGGTTGCCCCCCCCGGCGGATTAGCGCCATGCGTTCTTTATGGCTGAACCAGCGCAGCAGGACCACTAAAATCACCGCCAGGGCTGTTAAAATTACCGGTGTAAAAACAAACCAAAATTCAATGGAATGACGCAGCACTATTTATCCCCCCCACCTTTCCCATCTGTTAAACGTAAGGAACCCAGCTTTAAATTGACAATGATCGAGCCGCGATGTTTCTCCTCGCCAATGATGCCTTTAACCCTACCTCCCGAATGTTCTCCTTTAAAGGGTATGGTCGTTGAAAATCCCCCCCTTGGCTGAACTCCCCCCCTTCTAATATATATGCGTCATCCGGCGGAAGCAGGAGCGTTAGATTACCCAATTCACTTTCTAAAACGTTCTTCGCCGCCAGCCGGCCGGCAACAAATAAATCGCCCAGCTTGGTAATTGCCACCAGTTCGTCCGTCAAATCGGCGCCGCCGATGCGAATGTTACCCAGATACGTTTCTAAGGCGGCATTCCCGCTGTGTTGGGAGAGCTCGATTGGCCCCCCCGATTCGTTGATCACCCGCAGTTGCCCTTGGGTGGCTGAGACAAATATACTGCCCAACCCCCCCATGCAGATCGACTTTGGTCGCATAGGGAACCTTTACGAAAAGATGGGCTTCAGCCTTTTCTCCATCGCCGGTGGGGGGGTATATTTACCGTTAGCTCCTTGCCCTGCTCGTCCTCCGTTATTTCCAGGGTGATTTTGTGCAGCAATTCCTCCGCCTGCCTGTTTAGGGGCGCAGCCGTTTTCTTAGTGAGGCTGACCAGGATTTCCTGACCGTCCGTGCCCTGCACCCTAATGTCCCCCCCAGTGGATTTTTTTACCTTAAGTATAGGCACCGCGGCAAACGTGTAGTCCGCCTCTTCCTGTCGGGAGCTGGTGAAAAAGTCTTCTGGCCGCCAGACGGTACGTTTTTCCCCCTCGGTGGCCGAGAAGGGCAGCAGGCCGCTGCCAAACAGCATTAAAACCAAAACACCAAGCAGCAGCAGTGTTGTGAGGGCAATGCCTAATTTTCTCATTCAATCACCTCCGCTATTGGATAACTTTACCTACCACATCTATTCCGCAGCCGCGGACTTAATCCTTTACGTTCCAAGCTAAAAAAAGCGCAAGCTATGAAAATGAAAAGGTTTATGTGTTTTTGTGTTGAAGTATATTAAATACAAAAATTTATGGGAGGCGATCTTTTGAGAGCTCGGTTAAGGAACACTTCTATTTCGATTGTCCTAGTTCTAGTGTTGCTTCTGTCCATAAGTTTACCGCTTTGGGCAGCGGAAATCGTTATTTTGCACACCAATGACGTTCATTCCCGTGTTGAATCGCACTTGCCTGAAGGGGCAGAAAGGGAGCAGGGCGGTCGTGTGAGGTTAGCCACGTTGGTGGACGAAATTAGGGCCATGTACGGTGCCGAGAAGGTACTGCTCTTGGATGCGGGCGACTCGATCCATGGCACTAACATCGACAATCTGTTTGGAGGATTGCCCTCGATTGAAATCATGGGTGCCATGGGCTATGACGCCTTCACCCCCCCGGGTAACCACGAGTTCAACTATGGCCAAGAGGTTTTGGCACAACGCATTGCGGACGCGCAGTTCCCCACTTTAGCGGCTAACGTTGCTTATGAGAACGGAAAACTGTTTGCCGGCTACAGTGCGCTGATTCAGGAAGTAAACGGTGTTAAAGTAGGAATTATCGGGCTTGTTGCACAGGAAACTCCCATCGTGACGCACCCAAAAAAACGTAGAAGGTCTGACTTTCCACGATCCCATCGAGATTGCCAAGCAGGTTGCCAAAACGGTGCGGCCGGAAGTTGATATTCTTGTCGCCTTATCCCACATCGGCTATGATAAGGATCTGGAATTGGCCCGGGCCGTTCCCGAACTCGATGTAATCGTGGGCGGGCACAGCCACACAAAATTGGATCAAGCGGTTGAGGAAAACGGCGTATTGATCGTGCAAACTCACGAATATGCCAATAACCTCGGATTTTTGCACCTCATTGTGGAAGAAGGCAAAATTGTCAAGCACGACGGCTTTCTCCTGCCTGTAACGGCGGATGTGCCTAAGCATGCGGGCGTCCAAGCCATTATTGACCGCTGGGATGCACAAATGCAGCAGCGCCTCGGCCAGGTGGTGGGCAGCAGCCAGATAAGCTGGAACGGTGAGCGTGAACATGTGCGCACTAAAGAGACCAACCTTGGTAATCTTGTTGCCGATATTATCCGAGAAACTTCGGATGCGGACATTGCTCTTACAAACGGCGGCGGAATTCGCGCCAGTATTCATCCGGGCGATATTAAAGTAGCTGATATCTACAGTGTCTTGCCCTTTGACAATACTCTGGTTGTAGTACAGCTAATGGGGGGGATGGATATCATCGATGCCCTAGAACACAGTGTGCGGCTCTGGCCGGCACAAACGGCGGATTTTGCAGGTTTCCGGAATTTCCTTTGAGATCGTCCCCCCCGATGCACTACCGGGCGGACGGGTAATCAACGTTAAAGTTGGCGAGAATGCAATTGCTGCAGGCAAATACTATACTGTGGCAACCAATGATTTCCTCGCTGCAGGCGGCGACGGCTACGATACACTGAAAAACAGTATTTTGGTAGCGGATACGGGCATTATGTTCCGTGATGTTGTCGTAGACTACTTCAACGAACATCCAACTGCAGAGGAACCTGAAGCAGGCCGGATCATCTTTGTGGACTAAAGGAAAACAAAACAAGGCTGCCGGATCTCTCCGGCGGCCTATTTTTTTTGTCTTGACAGCCCCCCCAATGGGCGGGCTTATAATTATTGCATAGTGCGTGGGCCATTAGCTCAGTAGGTAGAGCACCTGACTCTTAATCAGGGCGTCCCCCCCGGTTCGATCCCGTGATGGCCCACCATACATATTACCTGTTAGAGACCGCTTAGGCGGTCTTTTGTTTTGGGCAAAACAAGTGTTTTAAATGATGGGACCGCCTTTTCAGCCATTCTTTGGAGTGAGTCAGGGTATGAGTTCATCGATATTGAAGTGGGCAAGGACCTAGTGTCTCAACTCGAAAATGCCCAGGCATACGAGGAATATCTGCAGCAAAACTGGATTTCGTTTGACGTAACCGGTACAGACCGGCGGTATGCGGGCCCTCAGGCTACACGCAATAGTTATGTAATCCAGTTTTATCGCGATTGTGGCGAGGACTGGTTTTAACATTATTATGGTAGTCCGGCAGCCGCCTTTGGGGGCTGCATGGCATCGAATGTTACCAAAATTAGATTTATGCGGTTGTGCTGCAAACATAGATTGGTTATGATAAAAGGGTAGAGCGAATCAGGCATTAAATTCCTCAATCTGGCCGGTCAAGAACTCTTTGCCAGTAGGGTGGTCACGTCTGCTAGTCGGAACTCGATTGGTAGGCGTGATTGTGATATCCGGTCATAATTCTGGCGGGCGGGCACAGCTTTCAGAGTCAAAATGATATATACGGGAGGTGCATCTTTTCGGCATTCAATTCATGCCATACAAGTGGCGGACAATGGGACCCCCCCTAACCTCCGCCGCTAGTTTGTCGGGCAAATTCTTACTTCAGCGTTAGTAGATAAAAGATGGGATTGGTGTTGAATGACCAATAGAAAAAAAACTCATAGCCTTGGGAATATTCTTGCTCGCGATCTTGGGACTAATTATGCGAATGCATACACCTTCCGTGGCAGAACAAGAGGTGGCTTAAGCCACTGCACCCGAACCCTCGTTGATTGCTGTAATTCCGGACATCCCTACCTTGGCCAATTACCAATCTCAACCTTCGGGTTTAATTATGCCCGCAGTGAATGAGAAATTGAACGGACCGGTGAAAAGACTTGAATATCAAAAGATAACATATTCCGAAATAGGGGAGTCCGGCCGATACTATAGCAGCCTTGCCACCGAGAGAACAGTTGAGTTTGATCGGGATGGGCACGTAACAGGATGTTACGAAGGTGACTATAAAGTCGAATATAAATATGATGAGACAGGCGTGCTGCGGGAAAAGTAGAGTCTTTAGATCTGGGGTACGATGTTTTATCGCAGAAATACTTCTTCTCCTACGAAGCGGGTAGGACAGCACACATTAACATGACTATTGGGGAACAGACAATTCTTGCACAGACCATAACCTTAACAAGTGAAGGGTATGAAGTGTGGGATTATGTTTATCAAGATGATTTGAGCTTGTCCGGCATTGATAAGACGTTCTATGATAGTGCAGGCAGGCGTCTTCGCTCGATTTTACAACCTCTCGACGGGGGGGGAGACGGCGAGGTTTGGTATGAGGCAGTGTACGGTTCCAATGGAGAATTAGTCAGCGAGCATACATCTTTGCGGTCAGGTGTTGAATCTAGGGAGTATTTCTATGACGAACTAGGCAACATAATTAAGCGGGTGGTGCAAAGGGAGTCAGGTGGGACAAGCTCCTACGACTATGCTTATGAATATGACGAGCAGGGGGGGCGCATCCTTACGGTA
>JMBV01000018.1_pt1 | contig 61456 bp, 108 predicted proteins | sample 616531 | NCBI WGS metagenome assembly JMBV01 (sample SAMN02727904, study PRJNA239997) | anaerobic digester metagenome | biome: anaerobic digester; isolation source: mesophilic anaerobic digester inoculated with municipal waste water sludge... | place: Germany: Bielefeld University, CeBiTec ...
TGATATTTTCTTTCACTGTCATGTTGAATAATGGATCATTTCCTCTTACCAGTTTTATATGTTCTCTTATTTCTTGTAAGTTATAGCCTTTTAAGTTTTTATTGTCTAACAATATCTCACCACTTGTTGGTTCATACAATCTAACAAGCAAATTCATCATAGTACTTTTACCTGAACCACTTGTTCCAACTATGGCCATCTTTTCGTTTTGGTCTATGAATAGGTTTATATCTTTTAAAACTAATTCATCTTTGTATGTGAAAGAAACGTTGTTATATTCGATATTGGAATCTTTAGGGAAAGGCAAAATTCCATCACTTTCTTCTTCAGGGAGATCAAGTATTTCAAAGAACCTTTGGGAGAGTGTATCTGCTCTTTGTAGTTGTGCAAGTTGTTCACTAATTGTTTTAAGGGGAACGAAAAGCCAAGTAGAAAATTGATAAAAAGCAAGCAAAGTTCCCATTGTTAAAATGTTAGACATCATTAGGTATCCTCCAACTCCAAGTATCAATGGTGTGGTGATTGATATAATTAAACTTATTCCTTGATCTAATTTAAGAAAATTCCAAATGTATTTTTTTCATGCTACTTTCCCAGTTTTCAGTTTTTTTCACTTACCTTTTGATGAAAAAAAGATTCTTTAGTAAGTATTTTTACAGTATTTATGCCTTCTATTTTTTTCTCTCAAGGTTTCCATAACTTTGCTATATTCTTGCCTTTCTTCAGATGAAGATTTTTGGAAGCTTTTGCTGCATTTAGTCAAGATTAAATAGTAAAAAGGTATTGTTGCAAGTACTACAACACTCAGTTGCCAACTGAAAAGAAATAAAACGGTTAAAATAAGAGCAAGTTGCAGAAGGTTTAAATATATAGAAGGTTTTGTTAGTACAAGAAAATTAGATATTTCGTTAATGTCTGAAACTATTCTAGTTAAGAAATCACCCAGAAAAGTTTTATCATAAGATAAAAAAAAGGAACTTTTTGAATTTTGTTGTATAGAACAATTTGTTCTTTTTTTTGTCACGTCTATTTGATATACATTCAAGTAATAATCTGTTGTGAATCCAATAAAAAAATTGTCCAATTATTATTGCCAGGTATATTATCATTACTGGGAGAATTAAGGAAAACCTTCCAACAGTTATTACATTATCAATTAAGTATCTTAAAATGAAAGGATTTGCAACAAAAGGAGATAGCTAAAAACGACAAAAGATAAATATTGAATATTTGTCTTTTATATTTATTAGAATATTCAAATAACCTTTTAACATTTTTAGAAACTATCGGTGAATTCATTAAATACCTCCCTTGGTATTGTTAAGAATATTGTGTAAGCATAGAGGTAACCTTAGATATTGCTTGCAAGAGCAGAATTTTTAATAGATTATTTACTTTTAATTGATTCAGGTTTTGCTTCTTTTGTTTCTCTCCATGTTTTAGAGTTTTTTTGAAAAAGCTTTTTTTCTTTTAGACCAATTTAACTAACCACTTCTTGCTGTTTCCCGTACCTTTTTTTTCTTTTATTGAAGAAGTTAATTTTCCAAAAGATTCTCTTTCATTTTGAGTAGTTTTGCAATTTCAATTGCGAACTTCTTATAATAATCCAATAAAAGGGTAAAGAAACAAAAACAATCAATGAACTTTTTCACTATTTTTATTATATCCTTTTCTATATGATTTTCAAGCGATTTTTTTATTGAGCTCAAACATTGATTGGAATATATTTTAGAGATTGACTCAAAAAAAGCTTATGTAAACTTTAGCTTTGATATTTTTTTTCACGAGTTATTATTCGTTGGGGATTTTCCTTTTTTTTGAAGGTGGTTATGAAGCTATTTTTTTTAGAAGATAAAAGGGTTGAATGTTGACTCGTTAACATTGAAATGGATGTAACTTGATTTTTTTTATTAGTGATATTAGTTTTTTTAAAAATGGGGGGGAAGTTATTTTTCAGAAAGTCCTTAGCAAAGAAAAAAAATATTGAATATAAAATCCAATATTCTCTAAGCTTATTTTATACTATATTATATTTATACATTGAAAATGATTAATTTCTAAATTAATTTGTAGAATTAAGTAAACTCAATCTAAAATATTCTTCCAATCCATATACTATTGAATCTATTATCTTATTTTTGTAATCATCTGTCAATAGTAGTTTTTCTTCATTTTCGTTGGATATAAATCCACATTCTATTATTACTGCTGGCATCTTGGTTCGATTCAGCACTTTATAATCGTCTCCTTCTATTATTCCTCTATTTCTAGCTCCTGTGCCATTAATTAATGAATTCATTAGAATTTCTGCAAGTTCATAGTTGTTTAAATCACCGAAAGAACTATTTCTATTTGGATAGTATAGCATCTGTATGCCGGTTACGGAATTATCGTTATTCAAAGAATTGCAATGAATGCTAATAAATATTCTAGTCATTTTCTTTATTTGCCATCTCGGCTCTTAAGATATTATCTGTATATTTATCGCTATCCCTAGTTAAAATAGCTTTATATCCATTTAGATTTAATTTTTCCTTTAGCATTATGGAAATTTCTAAATTGATATCTTTTTCATATTTTCCACTGAATCCAATACTTCCAGGATCTTCGCCACCATGCCCAGGATCAATTACTATAACTTTTTTTTGAAGGTTTAAAAACAGTGTCTCTGAAAACAAACCGTTTAATTGAAAATAATACAACTAAAACTAATAATACAGATAAAACTATAAGTATGATTTTTTTTAAGCAGGAAATTCTCCCCCTTTCTCTAATGATCAGCTATAAGTTATATTATTAGTGATTGCTAATAGTAATTATTATTAATAATAAAGTCATAAAAATTGTTCCTATTGTCGCAATTACATTAATAATTTTCTGTGCCTTAACATCGTTTTGATTATTTTACAATAACTTTGTATATTGCTATTCCAATAATTCCACCTATCATATTGTTAATTATATCTGTAATATCAGAAGCTCCAACCCCCCCTAAAATAAACTGGGATACTTCACATATAAAGCTGATTAAGAAAACAAAGAATATTTTTCTGCCTGTAGAATACTTTTTAAATAAAATTTCCAAATATATTCCAAGAGGTAAGAAGATCACTGCATTCATAATCATTTCTCTAAAATTGAGTTTGTCATTTATTATTAGAGATTCGCTAAAGGGAATCAAATTTATACTTCTCATATATCCCAGGTTAGAAAATGGAATATCAAATTTGAATATTATTATCCAAAATAACGCAATCATATAAATAATAAATAGTATTTTAGTTAAGTTATTTGTTTTATTATCATCATTTGTTTTACTCACTTTTTTTTAGTTCACCTTTCTTTTTTTTAACTTGGACGATACGACGATACTTCGATTGAAGGGGGGAGATAAGAGGGCACCGCCCTGAACCTACTATAAATCAAAATCTCTTTTTAAAAAGTTGTTTTTAAAGTCAGTAACTTGGACGATACTTCGACTGAATGGGGGATAGGAGGGCTCCGCCCTGAACCTACTATAAATCAAAATCTATTTTAAAACGTTATTTCTAAAGTCAGTAATGAAGATTAGCACTCTCTTCGCTAAAAACATCACTTTTCTTGATGGTTTTCAAATGTGGCATTGTTCTAGTTAACTATAACACATAATTTCTATATTGTCAACTTATAGATAGGGACTTTTGTGAGTTTTGTATAAATGGGAAGATTTTCGTGTTTTTCTACTAAGGTTTTGTGAAAAATAAATAATTAAAAATAGGAGAAGTATACAATAAAAAAAATTGAAGATCTAGTAAAGCCTTCTTCTAGTTAGCGAGTGATTCAATAAAGTAGGCACTGCAAAAACTAAATTAATATTGTTTTTTTCTTTACTTGAGACCCAATAAAGAATTCTATTCTCTAATATTGAGAAATTCGTCCTTTAATATGTCCATAAAAATAATATCGTATCGTTTATTATTAAAAAAATTTTGCTTGTCTCCTTTTACCAATTACTTTAAAGCCAACTTTTTCATATGCTTTTATTGCCCTTTTATTATAATCAAATACCTCGAGCATTATATTTTGTAAATTAAGAGCGTTAAAGCCATAGTCTAGAAGTAGTTCCATGGCTTCTGTCCCATATCCTTTTGATAGATATTCTTTGTCTCCTATGAATATACCTAGTGTAGCTGTTTGATTGATGTTGTCGACATTGTTGAGTGAGCAATTACCTAGAGGTTTATCTGTAGCTAAATCAACTATGGTAAAGGCTGTGTCGTTGTTTTTTTGCCATATCTTCTAGAATCTCTTTTTCTCTTAGGAGGGATACTATTTTATCATCTACCAAAAGATATTGAGATATTTCAGGGTCATTTAGCCATTCGGTATACTTTTCAAAGTCGTCTGGGTTTACCGGTGATAAATAACATTTTGTTCCAACCATCTTTTTAAAGTATCTTGCCATGCTATTCGCCTTCTTTAATTTTCCCATCAGTTCGTAAATTTTTACTACTTTCCACTTTTTTTGATATTATTTTACACCAGTTATTATATCTTTTCTGTTTTTAATTTTTTTAAGAAGTTTTTGCCATTTTCAGTTAAGCAAGTTACATTTATAGATTGGAAGTTTTACCAGATAAGAATGAAGTAGAAGTTGTAAAAAGTGTGTGTTAAAAATAAAAGGGAGTTTTTATCTCCCTTTTATTTTGCAAGTTTTAAAATATTTAAAACGTCTTCTTTATATAGTTTTACAAAATTTCCTATTGGCCCTTTTTCAGTCGCTTTTTCAGCCATTTCTTCAAATCTATCATCTGGTACTTTTAGACCACTTAAGGTTATAGGTAAGTTTAATTCTTCTTTATAAAATCTTTCTAATCTGTTTATTCCTTCAAGGGCTGTTTTTTTCAAGGTTGAAAAAGTCAGGTTCAACGTTCCATACCCTCGTTGCATACTGAGCAAATCGATTGACGTCATGTCTATATACATACTTCATCCAGGCAGGAAATAGTACAGCTAAACCTGCTCCATGAGCTACATCGTAAATGCCGCTTACTTCGTGTTCTATATCGTGAGTTGCCCAATCTTCTTCTCTTCCAGTTCCTAACAAACCGTTGTGTGCGACAGTTCCAGCCCACATGATCTGGGCTCTGACATCGTAGTTATGTGGATCTTTTAAAGCTAGAGGTGCATTTTTTTTATAATAGTTCTCATAGTTGCTTCACTGAGTCTATCTGTTAAATCAACATTTCTTATATTGGTAAATATCTTTCCATCACATGAGTTAGCATATCTACTGCTCCAACCGCTGTTTGGAAAGGTGGTAGAGTGTAAGTTAATTCTGGATTCATTATAGCAAATACAGGTCTTAAGATATCATAGTTGATAGATCTTTTGTACCAACCATCTTCATTGGTAATTACTGATCCCATGCTAGCTTCACTACCAGCTGCTGGTATTGTAAGGATAACCCCCCTACAGGTAAGGCTTCTTTCAATGTTCCTTTTCCTTCATATAGTTCCCAAATATCTCCATCATATTTTACGCCGGCTGCAATTGCTTTTGCGGAATCTATAACGCTTCCTCCTCCGACAGCTAATATAAAATTAATGTGTTCTTTTTTTGCAGATCTCAATACCTTTTCTTACTAGACTTAATCTAGGATTAGGCTGTACGCCTCCAAGCTCAATAAACTCAACATTTGCATTTTTTTAATGATTTTACAACTTTATCATATAGTCCAGTTTTTTTAATACTTCCTTGTCCATAGTGAAACAAGATTTTATTTGAATATTGTTTAGCAAATTCTCCAACTCTTTCTTCAGTGTTTTTTTCCAAAAATTATTCGTGTTGGACATACCCATTCAAAGTTTATCATGTAATTCACCTCTTTGTATTTTAGTTATAAATAAATGTTTAGCTCTTATTAATCTTTAGATCCTCTATATTAGCAGCAAGAAAATAATAGAAGGCTGCCCTCTTATAACCTGCTTTAGAGTTTATAGTGTAAAAACTGTTAATTGAATTTTCCTTTTATAGTATGTCAACTTTAAAAATATAGGTCTTTTCATGATATAATTATTACAACACAATTATATCATTAGAAATTAGTTTTTTTTATCGGCAAGAATATTAAAAATCTTTTAAGGGGGAGTACATATGAAGCTGAAGTGGAAGATAACAATCTTGATTTTATTGGTGTTGGCGTTACCTGTAGTAGTTATTATTACTTATTCGACTCTGAATTATGGTGATACCCTTAAAGATAAAGCCTCACAAATAATCCAGATAAATAATGAAAACTAGCAGACTTCTTTAGTCAATATATAAGCGACTTAAAAAGGGTTGCTTCTACCATTGCTTCAGACCCTGATGTAACAAATGTAATTACTCAGAGTACCGAAGAAACAGAGCGTATGTACTTGAAACTTCAAAATTATTGTGAACAATATCAAGAATTTATAGGTGTGTATGTTGGAACAAAAAAATGGGGGACATGTTTATGAGGCCTGTTGAATCGGAAAAGCAACTTTCAAAGGACTTTGATCCTAGAACTAGGCCTTGGTACAAAGATGCTGTATCAAAACCTAACGAAGTTATTATTACAGATCCTTTTTTTAGACGTTGTAACAAAAGATACTATTGTCGCAATTTCAAAGGCAGTAAAAAAAATAGTAAAGGTGAAATAGTAGGAGCAGTAGGTATAGGTCTTTCCATGTCAAAGATAAGTGAAATGCTTAAAAAGGATTTAGGTTTTAAAGAAACTTTGTTTGTGATAAACAATAAAGGTGTAATAATATTTCATCCGGATGTCACAAAAATTGGAGTAGATATTTCAGGAGAAAGTTACTTTAAAAATTTGAAAGGACAGACAAACGTTTCTTATGTTAAAGATGGCTCAGTATTTTATACGTGTACAAAACTTAATGGAATTGATTGGACGTTGATAACTGAGGTTAACGTTAAAATTTATTTGGTGAAGTTAGATCAATCACTAACGTAAATCTTTTTATAGTTATAATAGTTGCGGTTTTAGCTATATTATTGGGGATATTCTTTACAAACAGGTTTATTACTAAGCCAATTAATCAATTAAAAACTCATATCACTGAAATTGCAAAAGGAGATCTTACACAAAAAGTAGAAATAACTTCAAAAGATGAAATAGGAGAGATGGCAGGGGCATTAAATGAGGCTATTGAAAGTTGGGCAAATTCAATAGTTTCGATAAGAGAAGGCGCTATTAATATAGATGGTTCATCATCAGAGATAATGAATATCTCTAGAAATAGTGCAAAATCCTCTGAAATCTTATCCCAGAAGGCATCGGAAATTAGCGAGAATGCACAAGATACTTCCGCTTCAGTGGAAGAAGTAACATCTGGTATTGAAGAAATAGCAGCATCAGCGCAAAGTGTTTCTAGATCGGCTCAAGAGCTTAATCGAGCTGCATCTGAAACTGAGAATGCTGCTAATGAAGGCTTGAAATCAATAAATTCAATAAGTGAAACAATAAAAAATGCTGTTAATAAGTCAAAAGAAACTCAAAGTGTTGTAAAGGAGTTAATTGAAAGGTCTGTTAATATAGGTAAAATTGTTGAGACCATCAATTCTATAACAGAACAAACTAATCTTTTAGCTTTAAACGCTGCTATAGAAGCGGCAAGAGCAGGAGAAGCAGGAAGAGGGTTTGCGGTAGTAGCAGATGAAATAAGGAGCCTTGCTGAAGAGTCAAAAACAGCGACTACTAAAATAGAGGAGATTCTTGATGGAATTAAAGATAGTACAAACATTGTTGATAACTTTACAAATGAGACTGTTGAAATAATAAATCGAATAGATGATCAAATGACAGATATAAGCTCTAATTTTAAAGAGATATTATCTATGGTTAAAAATTTAAATAATGGCATAGATAATCTAACAGCCACTTCACAAGAACAGAGCGCCAGCACAGAAGAGATGAGTTCGGCAATGGATAGGGTCGCTCAAGCAGTTAATTCTATAAGTGAGAGTTTGCATGAGATTTCTAGACTGATTTCTACCCAAAAAGAAGACGCCAAAAAAACTTGAACAAAGCGCAAAGACGCTTTCTGAATTAGCAGAAGAACTCTCAGAAAAAAAATTAAAATGTTTAGAGTATAGGAGAAAGTATTTTGTTTAAACTGTATTTAGCTTATTATTTAGAAGTACTAAGTGATAGTCAATTAGAAACTATATCTAAATTAAAGTTTGAAACTTATGAAAGAGATGGCATTAACAAATTTAGGAAGGAAATAAATTCTAAAAAGAAACCTACAACGTTCTAAAAATATTTAAAATATTTGAGATAGTTCCAGGATACGCAGTTCAAAAAGAGGATATATATTATGATTTTGACGAAGAATCGCGTGAAAAGAATGATTTAATAATCTCTGAACTAGGGCAAGATTTTTTTTGATTTTTTTTGTTAACACTTTTAGAAAATGAAAAAGATTCTATATTGAAAGCTAGAGAAAATATAGGTTCGATGTTAGAATCTCTTTCGTATGATTATATGGTTCAAATAAGTTTGTGGAACAAATATGGATTTGCAAGGCTATATATAAAACAAGGTGAAAAAGATCTAGGTTTTATAGATTTGATTAATAGGTGGTATAAAACGGAACAAGAATATAAGATTTTTTTTGAAGATTTACTAAAGGACAATCGAGTAAATAAATTGTCTAGTTATTTTACCAGAAAAGAAGGATATGTTAAAATTTCTTAACAAATTGAATTAAAGTTGAAAAAGCGTTAAGAGCGTCTAATCGTCTTTTATGATGATTAGACGCTTTTATTTTAGGATAACGACTATTTATAGAGATTGAGAAATGTTACTATAAATTGTAAAATGTATTATGAGGATGAAAAATATTTCATAAGGGGGTTATTTTTATGTATAGGGTTGCAATTTGGGGGGTTTGGAGCTATGGGAAGTGGAATAGCAAGGAATGTTTTGAGTAAATATGACTTACAATTAGTTGGAGTTTATGATATTAGAGAAGAATATATTAATAGAGATGTAGGAGAACTATTAGGTTTGGGAAAAACAGGAATTAAAGTCTTTGATAATCCCGAAAAATGATCGTTGAAACTAATCCCGACCTTGTTGTAATAGCAACCTCTTCTTTCATATCGAATGTAAAAGACCAAATAATTACAGTTTTAAGAAATAATGTGAATGTCATTACAATAGCAGAAGAAATGGCTTACCCTTTTTACACGGATATAGAAGCTGCTAATGAAATCAACAATGTAGCTGTTAGACACAATATGAGTGTTTTGGGAACAGGTATAAATCCTGGTTTTGTTCTTGATACGTTAATAATAACCTGACGGGAGCTTGTTTAAACGTTAGAAAGATAAAGGCTTCAAGAATAAACGATCTTTCTCCTTTTGGGCCCACAGTGATGCAAACTCAAGGTGTTGGTACAAATCCTAAAGAGTTTGAAAAAGGTATCGAAGATGGCTCAATAGTTGGCCATATAGGATTTGAACAATCAATAGACATGATCGCCGATGCTTTAGAATGGAATATTACCCACATTGAAGAAACTAGAGAACCAATAATTTCAAGTGTTGTAAGAGAAACAAAATATGTAAGGGTAGAACCAGGAATGGTTGCTGGTTGTAAGCATATTGCTAAGGCATACTCAGAAGATAAATTGATAATCGAATTAGAACATCCTCAACAAATTCTACCTGAACTTGAAGATATTGAAACTGGTGATTATATTAATATTGAAGGTAATCCTAATATTTCTTTATCAATAAAACCAGAGATTCCTGGAGGTAAGGGTACTATAGCCATTGCTACTAATATGATACCAAGTGTTATAGAAGCGGAACCTGGATTAGTAACTATGTCTGATTTACCTATTCCAAGAACGTTAATAGGGGGGGAATTTTATTGAAAGGGGGGGAGATTTTATGAAAGCCAAAAAAAGGAGATTGGGTTCAGATTCACTTTGTGGCTTTGAAACCTCAGGAAAGGTCGGAACATTTACCTGAGGATACAAAAAAAAGTCCCTTTTGAAATCCGCATAAAAGGATTTTTGCAAAATGATCAAGCTAGTATAGGTGATTTAGTTGTTATAAAAACTCCTATAGGCAGAATTGTCGAAGGAAATTTAGAAAAGATAAATCCAAAATATGAGCATAATTTTGGAGAACCTATTCCCGAACTTTTAGAAATAACTATGGATTCATTGTTTGAAGGTGATAGAAATGGATAGATCTTATGAAGGCATTATGAGCAGGCAAATAGAAATAATAAAAAAAATCAATTGGAGTTGACTACGACAAATTTGAAATTGAAGGTATAGCATTTGATTATCAAAAGATGATGAAAGAAGCTGGTTATACAATAGCCGAAGTACAGAAAATACAAAGAGAAACTGCAGTTGGGAATACACCTTTAATTGAATTGAAAAATATAAATGCCTTGGTTAGAAAGAATTCTGATAGGGGGGGCAAAGGTGCGAGAATATTCATAAAAGATGAACAAACAAATCCTTCAGGATCGTTTAAAGATAGAAGAGCATCTGTAAGTGTATATAGGGCTAAAGAATTGGGCTACAAAGGAGTTATTGCGGCAACAAGTGGTAACTATGGTGCAGCTGTTGCATCTCAAGCGGCTAAAAGAGGTTTAAAATCGATAATTGTTCAAGAATGTTTTGATTCAAGGGGGGGTGTTGGCCAACCAGAGATTTTAGAGAAAGAAAGGTCATGTGCCGCATATGGAAGCGAGATAGTTCAAACTACAGTTGGACCAGAATTGTTTTATTATACATTGTTGCTTTTGGAAGAAACAGGCTTTTTTTTAATGCTTCTCTTTATTCTCCTTATGCTATCGCTGGTATAGAGACTTTAGGTTGGGAGATAGCTAAACAAACGCAACAAATTACAGGTAGGTTTCCTGATGTAGTAGTGAGTACTCATGCAGGTGGTGGTTTAACCACAGGTACAGCAAGAGGTCTTCAAAAGGCCGGAGCAACAAATACCCTAGTAGTTGGTGCAAGTGTGGATCTTAGAGGCCTTCATATGGCTTCTGATGAGGATTTCAACAGAAAATCATTTACGACGGGACACACGGGGGGGTTTGGTATTCCTTTTGCAGTGTTTCCAGATAGATCTGATGTTCCAAGAAATGCTGCTAGAGTTCTCAGATATATGGACAGATATGTCCTTGTTACACAAGGAGAAGTCTTCTATATGACAGAATTGCTTGCAAAGTTAGAAGGGCTTCAAAGGGGACCTGCTGGAAATACCTCATTAGCTGCTGCTTTTGCCTTAGCAAGAGAAATGAACGAAGATGAGATAATAGTTGTTAATGAAACTGAATATACAGGCGCAGGAAAATTACCTAGTGCTCAATTAACATTTGCAAAACAAAACAACATCGAAGTAAAAAAAAGGAGATCCGATAAAAGAGGATAAACCCGGCGAAAGGATAGTAATTCCAGAGAGTCCTTTACAGATCGGTTATATAGAAATACCAATAATGCAATTAAAAGAATCATATATAAATCAACTTTTTAAAAGATTAAATAAAACAGAATTTACTAGAAAAGAAATAGAATTTATTGCAGAAGACATCAGAGAAAGTGTTGGAACGGTCCAAAAATTGATAGAAAAACTAAGGGCATAATTTTTTTATGTGAGGTGTTGTTTATGAAAGAAAGACCAGATGATTTTATTGAGAGGTCAGAGAAACTGCAACACATGACAGATGAAGAGTTGAATAAATACTTTTGGGAACTTGCGGAAAGGGTGGTAGAACCTTTAGTAGAACTAGCTCAAACGCATACTTCTCCCTCAATAGAGAGATCTGTGCTGCTTAGAATGGGTTTTAATTCCTTGCAAGCAAAGGCTCTTGTAGAAAGAATTACTCAAGAAAGGCTTTTATCTAAAGGTGCAGGCAATGTAGTATATCAGCTTGCGAGACTAAAAAAAATATTGATATCTTGCAAGCAGGCGAAGAACTGATAAAAGGAAATTATTGGGAAGAAGTAGAAAATTTATTCAAAGGTGGGAGTACAGATGAAACTTCAACCAAATGAAAAGATAAATATAGAAGAAATATTAAAAGATCTAGAAAATTATTCCCCCCCAAAAAGAAAAGGGTGGACTTGGAGAAAAAAAATTACCAGAAGGGATAAAAAAAAGTGATTTTGAATATTATCAAATAAGTGAAGATTTAAAAAAAATTCTGTGCATTTACCTTCAGCTCACTATTTTGATAACATTGATCCTCAACCTGATACTGTAATAACATCAGAAATAGCCTCAGGCAGATTTGAAGAAGATATACGAAGGATGAGAATGGCTGCATGGCATGGAGCAGATCATATAATGGTTATTAGAACATTAGGTCAAAGTCATGTTGATGGTCTTCTAGAAGGAACTCCAGAAGGAACTGGGGGTATACCAATAACTAGGAAGCAGCTTAGAGCTACTAGAAAGGCTTTAGATCTCATAGAAGAGGAGGTAGGTAGAGAAATAAATCTTCATAGTTATGTATCAGGGGGGGTAGCGGGTCCCGAGATTGCTGTTCTTTTGCTGAAGAGGGAGTAAATGGGGGGCACACCAAGATCCCCAATATAACATCTTGTATAGAGGGATAAATCCTGTAAGGTCTATTGTAGACGCTGCTGTTGCAAAGAAGATTATGGCTTGTGCTAATATGCTTCAAATAGATGGGGCACATAACGCCAATGCTTCTGCTAAAAAGCCAGAAATGTGATGCCAGAATTACTTGTACAGCATGCAATAAATTCGTTATTTTCTTTAAAAGTTGGAATGAAGAAAGAAAATATTGCTTTGTCAACCGTGCCACCGGTTGTTTCGCCTTCACCAGAATTTAGAATAAATTTAGTGTATGCAGTAACCTTAAGGGAATTATTTAATGGATATAAATTTAGGGCCCAAATGAACACAAGGTATATTGAGTCAGATTTGTTTGATGCTACCAGGATTCATGTTTTAAATACAATGATATCAAGATTAACATCTGCTGATATACAATCAACAATTACCCCCCCTGACGAAGGTCGAAACGTTCCATGGCATATTAATTCTATAAGAGGTGTTGAAACCGCTAAGCATACCTTAATATCTGCAGATGGGATAAAAAAAATATGTCAAACTTGATGAGGGAAAAATAAGGGAAGAAGTTAGGGAATTAAAGATGAGAGCTATCTTGATGCTTGAAGAAATTATTGAAATGGGAGGTTATTTTGAGGCGCTAGAAAATGGTATGTTCGTTGACAACGGTTTTTACCCAGAAAGAGCAGGAGATGGCATCGTCAGATCTAAGAATGGAGAAATTGCTGCAGGAACTGTTGTACCAAGAGATAAAGACTATATGGCACCAGTATGTGAACATTTTGGGTACAATAATTTACCCAAAAATATCGAAAAACCTTGTGATTTAATTGACGGATGTACGTTACATAAAAGAGAAAAGATTCAGTATATAGATGAATTAGACGAAGAAGATAATGTTGAAAAAGGCTTTCTGAAATAAAAGAATATAAAAGTCAAAATCTTGTAAAACCGGAAGTTGAATGGAGTTATGATGGATGGATACAAATAGATATGACTATACCAGAACCTGAAGATTATGCACAAGCAGCCGCAATAGAGATATGTAAACGAATGGGCTTAGAAGAGATACAAGTTATAGGTAAAAAAATTTTGCATCCTGCAGAAGGCACTTATTTAGAGTTGAAAGGGAAAGTTCCTTTTTTATTAAAAAAAGATGAATTGCAACTTCCAAAGAAAGAAGAATTACTTGATGACGATGAACTTTTCAACTTTTTTTTAGTAAACATAAAGTCAAAGTTGTGGCAGGTACCATCGGAAATGACGAACATAATATTGGAATAAGGGAAATTTTAGATATAAAACATGGTGGTATAGAAAAATATGGCATAAGTTATGTATACTTAGGTACCTCAGTTCCGCCAGAAAAGATTATAGATGCAGCAATAGAAGTAGGTGCACAAGCAATACTGGCTTCTATGATAATTACCCATAACGATGTTCATATTCAGAACATGATAAAATTACATCAAATAGCCGTTGAAAAAGGAGTAAGAGATAAAATATTAATAATAGTAGGAGGGACTCAAATAACTAATGATTTAGCTGTTAAAAACTATATGGATGCAGGGTTTGGAAGAGGTACTACCGGTAAACATGTTGCAACTTTTTAGCTAAAAAGTTGAAAGATAAGAAAATTTGAAAAATATAATCGTTTAAATATAATTAGGGTTTTTCATACCCTAATTATATTTTTATATGCAAATACGGAATTTTAGCCATTATATTATTAATTTTTTTGATATAATAAAGTAAATGTAAAAAAAATTTCTGATTATTTTGAAAAAGATCTAGTAATATCAAATGGGTTTCAAAACGAAGTATCCATAATTTTAAAAGGAGGAGGAAGATAATGGGTTTTCAAATAAACACTAAAACTCTGAGAGACGCAGTGGAACTAGCTAATAACGCAGTTTCTAGAAAACAACCAACCCGATTTTATCAGGTGTAAAATTATATCTTGAAGATAATGTGTTGCACATCTTTACAACCGATTTACAAACAGGTTTTCATAAGTGGCTTAAAGTAGAGGATGCCGATGGTCCATTTTCAACTGTCGTCGAGCAGAGGGTTTTTTTTAGAGATATTATCAAGTCTTTCTTCAGAAACTGTGAGAATAGATTTAGATGGCGTAGTTAAATTATCAGGAGGAAATTCTAATTTTAAACTTCCAATGATGGATCCTGAAGAATTTCCTGCTTTAACTTTTGATGTTTCGGGTAACGCGATTTTATTAGATAAAAATATTATTTCTACGATGATAGATAAGGTGTTATTTTGTGTTCTAAAAGATAGTTCTCCTTTATCAAGAAATTTGAACTCTGTTTACTGGGATTTTCGAAGAAGTGGCTTTTTAAACCTGGTAACTTCAGATTCTTTTAGACTGGCTTTATCTGAAATTGAAGTGGGCGAAGAAAATCTACTTTCACCTTTTCTTTTATCATTAAGAAGTATGGAAGAGTTAAGATTGATATTATCTTCTTCTAAAACCGAAAAGATAGAAATCATTCAAAGTGGTTCGCAAGTTCTTTTTAACTTTGAAGATGATGATTTACAATTAATTTTTAATACGGTAGAGGCAGAATTTCCAGATTACCTATCGATTATTCCTCAAAGTTTTATAACCAAAATTAAAGCAAGGACCTCTGATTTTTTTATACATAATGAAGAGGATGTCTATAGTTTCTGGAAAAGAAGAATATACTTTATTGAATATAAAAGATGGGCTTATCACTTGTTATTCTAGTTCACCTGATATAGGTGAAGCTAAAGAAGAGATAAAAGTTGAGCAAGAAGGAGAAAATATTGAAATAGCCTATTCTCCAAGGTTTTTAGAGAAGCTTTAGAAAAAAAATAGAAACAGTAGAGTTTGAATTTAATATTTCAGGTGATGAGCAACCTACTATTTTAAAGCCTCTTGAAGACAATAGTTACATGTATATCATTATGCCGAAAAGGAAAGCTTAAATTAATGTTGAAAATAGGTTTTGGTTACGATGTTCATCCTTTTGAACAAAATAGAAAATTGATAGTCGGTGGCGTGGAAATTAAACATCCTAAAGATATTGGATTATATGGCATTCAGATGCCGATGTTTTGTTTCACGCTTTAATAGATGCATTATTAGGAATGTGTGGGATGGGTTCGATAGGGGGGGAATTATTTCCTGAGACGGATGAATATAAAAACATTAATAGTAGGGTTCTTTTAGATAAGACATGTTTATTTATAAGCAAGAAATACAGAGTGACTATAAACAACATAGACTGTACAGTTATTTCAAAGAGCGTGAGAATTGCACCATTGGTAGAAGATATGAAAAATAATATATCTCAAATAATTAAGATACCTACGAATATGATTAGTATAAAAGGAAAAAGTGGGAATGGGCTTGGAATTGGAGGAACTGATCAAGGAATAGAGGTGTATTGTGTAATTTTGGGTGATATAATTGAAATATAAAAAAATTCATAGCTTTGATTTATCACGAAAAGAAATGGTAAACATTCAAAATACACTAGCTCAACAAGTTGAAATTGTTCCTTATAAAAGTCTTCCTAGAGTAGTTAGTGGAGTAGATCTATCTTTTCAAGCGAACAAAGCAATTGCTGTGATCACTACATTTGATTATAGGAGTCTTTCTTTAATAGATGTAACTTGGGCAACAGATTTTGTGAAGACTTCTTATATACCAGGCTTTCTAGCTTTCCGTGAACTACCTATTTTTTTTAAAGGCTTGGGAAAAACTTCAAATTGAACCAGAGATTGTTTTTTTTGATGGTCAAGGTTACGCGCATCCTCGAAGAATGGGGCTTGCTACTCACGCCTCTTTTTTTTATTGAAAAACCTACAATTGGAATAGCAAAATCGAAATTAATTGGTGATTATGTGGAACCAGGATACAAAAAAAAGGAGATTACTCTTTTTTTGTATCATAAAAATGAGAAGATAGGTATTGTTTTAAGAACCAAAGATAAAGTTAAACCCATTTTTATTTCACCGGGAAATTGGATTGATTTTAGGGACTCACTAGAGTATACATTGAATTTTGTACAAAGTATAGAATTCCAGAGATAACAAGGCAAGCACATTTATATACTCAAAATTTAAAAGAGAGGGGACCTTTGTGAACCAAAAAAAATTCAAGAAATTTTATTTACTTTACAATGGTTATTTTTTTCAATGGTTATGAATACCCTAGCACCCCTCATGACATCTATCCAAGAACGATTTTCAATTTCAGTAGCTGTATCTTCAATACTTCCATTTATAAGTACTTTAGGAACTATGATTTCTAACTTTGTTGGAGGATTTTTCATAGCACAGATAGGATATAATTTTTTTTATAATAGGTGCAATTATTATTCAGATTGTGGGTTTAATCTTGTTTGCTTTTGCGGTTAATTTTCCTATGATAGTCATTGCAGTTTTTCTACTAGGCTTTGCTACTGGAGGTGTTTTTCTTACTCTAACCTCTTCATATTCACACTTAGATGGAAAATATCAAAATTTTGGTATTTATAATGCTTTCTTTGGTTTTGGAGGTATCTTTGCGCCCCCCCTTTTGGTTAGCCTTTTTTTTAAGATTAAATTTGGATTTTAGGTTCATCTATTTTTTTTCCATTTAGTGTTAGCTATTGTTATATTGATTTGGGTGTTATCCCTTAAACCTATCCCGAATATTAGATACGAAACAATTAAGTTTAAAGAAGCGCTTAATATAATAAGTAATAAATTTGTTTATTTGTCGTTACTTATATTTTTGTTGTATTCAGGAACAGAAATAGGAATAATTACATGGAGTGGTAATTTATTCTACAATGTTTTCAATTATTCAAAAGAATTTTCTTCGATTGTCCTTAGTTTATTTTGGATAGTTTTTACATTTGGAAGATTACTTACAGAGTTTTTGAATAAAAAAATTTACAGAATTGGGAACAATTATTTACTTTTCATCTTCAGTTATAATCAGCATTGCTCTTTTACTAATATTCAAACATTATATATTCTTTTTATTTGTTGGTTTCAGCTTATCGGCAATATTTCCTACCATTCAAAAATATACAAATCAACATCTTCCAAAGAAATGGTTAGGTATGTATAATGGGCTTGCATTTGGTTCAACTGGTGTTGGGGGGGCTATGATTATATCAACATCTATGGGTGTTGTTGGTGAAAGAAACTTTGTTATATCGTATTTGATACCCTTTATAACCTTTGCTTTAATTATTCTTGCTGCACAAAAATTAAGGATAGAAAAAGCACCTGAGTAATAACTTAAACTAAGAATCACATAATTCAATCAGATAATAAGATCGAATAAAATAGTTTTTGAAAAATCAAAAGGAGCTTAAAATGGATGAAGTATTCTAAGATTCAAACGGGATGTATAGACGGATTTAAGGTAGAAAATATACTTGTAGAAATAGATATAAACTCACGGTCAACCCAGCAGACTTTTAAAATTGTTGGTATGCCATCTACTTCAGTTTTAGAAAGCGAAAAGAGAGTTTTAAGTGCGATAAGAAATACCGGCTTTTCTATCCCAAATGGCTCTATAGTTGCTAATCTTTCTCCTACTTCTATGAAAAAAAGAAGGTTCTCATTTTGATTTACCAATAGCTATCTCTCTTCTAGAAGCTTCTAGGCAGATAAAAGAGCTTGACAAGAACTATTTTATTTTTGGAGAACTTGGATTAAATGGAGAAGTTAGACCAGTTCATGGTATAGCTTTATTTTTAATGTTTATTAAAGAATTGAATAAAGAAGCAAAGTTTATAATTCCAAAAGGTAATCAAGAAGAAAGCGCATTTGTGAGCAAAAAAGATGTTTTAGTAATTGAGAATCTACGAGATATTGAAAGTATTTCTCTTGGAATTATAGACAAGTTCGAACCTTTTTATGAACGATCGAATGAAATTTTCTATGATATAGATTTTCAAGAGATAAGGGGACAAATCTTTGCAAAAAGAGCCGTGGAGATAGCTGCTAGTGGCTTTCACAATGTTTTAATGAAGGGGGGGACACCTGGTTCAGGAAAAACAATGATTGCGAAAAGAGTACCTACAATTTTACCAGACATGACTAGAGAAGAGATCATAGAATCAACTATGCTCTATTCTGTGGCAGGTTATATGAATTTTATAGTTAACAGAAGACCTTTTAGATCTCCTCACCATACCGCATCAAGTGCATCAATAATCGGTGGTGGCGCTATACCTAAACCAGGAGAGATAAGTTTGGCACACAATGGAGTTCTTTTTATGGATGAATTTCCGGAATATAGAGCAGATGTAATAGAGGCTTTAAGGCAGCCTTTAGAAGATGGGGGAAGTTGTAGTAACAAGGGCTAAGTCAGTTGCAAAGTTTCCAGCTAAGTTTATGTTGATAGCATCGCAAAATCCTTGTCCTTGTGGTTATTATGGTGACAAAGAGATTGAATGTACTTGCTCTATGAATCAAATAGTTAATTATAACAAAAAGATCTCTGGTCCTATTATGGACAGAATAGATATAAGAATAGATGTGCCGAGAGTAAAATAGAAGAGTTGATGTCTAAAGAGGAAGGGAGAGCTCTAAAAGATTAAAGAAAGAGTTTCAAAACCGCTCAAATTCAAATAAGAAGGCAAGGCAAATTGAATGGAAAACTATCTAATAAAGAGCTAAAGAAGGTAGCAAATCTTACAGATAAAGCTGAAAATTTTTTTAAAACAAGCCTCGATGAATTTGAAATTAACTGCTAGATCAGTTAATAGGATTATAAAAATCTCACGTACTATAGCTGATTCATTTGAATCTAGAAATATAGAAATTAATCATGTGTCTGAAGCTTTGAATTACAGAGGTACAAGGTAGTTTTTTTTAAGTTTATTGGAGGATTAACTATGAAGAAACTATTAGTTACGGGTTTTGAACCTTTTGGAGAAGACAAGATTAATCCCACTCAAGTTCTTATAAACGCTTTGAAGGAAGAAAAGTTTGAGTGTACACAAATATATTTAGAGGTGTTACCTGTTTCATTTAAAAAGGTTAATAAGTTTTTGAAAGAATTGTTCGACAAGATAAAGCCAGATTATGCAATACACTTAGGGTTAGCAGGAGGAAGAAGTGGTATAAGTATAGAAAGGGTAGCCGTAAATATTATGGATGCAAGGATTCCAGATAATGACAACTTTCAGCCAATTGATGAACCAATAATAGAAGATGGACCTTCTGCTTACTTTTCAACATTGCCTGTGAAAGAAGTTTTGTACGAGCTAAGAAATAAAGGTATTCCTACTGTAATTTCTAATAGTGCAGGATTGTATGTGTGTAATGAGGTTATGTATTTGAGTTTATATTATTCAGATAAGTTGGGATATCCAGCTAAGACAGGTTTTATCCATGTTCCATATTTTCCTGAACAGGTAGTTCAAAAATTTTCTGATTTAGGGCAAAATTTACCGAGTATGTCATTTGACTTACAATTAAAGGCTGTTCAATTCATAATTAAAAAAAACATTAGAAAAGCATTAAATTTTTGATTAATTTAGAAGAGGTTTAGTAAGTTTTGAACATAGAAAGTTGATAGTTGATAAAAGTTTTCAACATAGCCTAAAAAAAGTTCATAACTTTTAAAAATACGAATTGTAAGTGTTCATAAATTACTGATTATTATGAGTGATATCTTTATCAACAAATAGTTATCAACATGTTGAATAAATATAGGTGGTGTTTTATATTAATAATATATTTAAAGTTTTCGAACTTAAAAAAAAGCTTTGAATTCTGTAAATCCAAATTTAAGTAAAATATTTTTGCCTTTTGTTTTGCAAAATCCAGAATATTTTTTTTGAAGAGTTATCCCATAGTAAAAAAAATTACTGGTGTTCAAATGAAATAAGAAGAGAATTATTGGATAAAGAAGGTATAAAAGTTCCTCCCATAATGATTTTAAGTGTTACTCCAAGCTGTAACTTAAGCTGTCAGGGATGTTTTGCATTTAACATAGGAAATGTAAACCAAGATATTTCTTCCGCTAAACATTCCTTGAGAAAAGAAGATTGGATAAATTTTATAGATGAATCAAATAAATTAGGAGTTTTTCATATTTAATTGCCGGTGGAGAACCCTTTATGATTCCTAATCTTTTGGACATTTGTAAGTCATACAAGAATAATTTATTTTTGATTTTCACAAATGGAACTCTAATTAATGATTCCATCTTTTCTGAGCTTGAAAAACTAGTTAATACCCTTTTAATAGTAAGTTTAGAGGGAAATGATTATTTGACAGATAAAAGAAGAGGAGCAGATACTTTCAATAAAGCATTTTCTACAATAAATAAACTTAATGAGAAAAATATTCTATCAGGTGTTTCAGTTACCATAACAAAAGATAACTATCTTTATTGGATGGAAGAAGATAATTTACAGAAGTTAATTGATAAAGATATTAAAATAGCTTTTTTTTATAGAATATATTGAAACGGAAGCTTCACCAGAAAAGTTATACTCTTTAAATTTAGAGCAACGAAAGATATTTAGAGAAAAAAAATATTATATTATAAAAAATAAAAATATATTTATCATTCATTCTCCAGGAGATGAGGATGCATTTGGCGGTTGTGTTTCATCAGGGATAGGGTTTGCTCATATAAATCCTTATGGAGATGTTACGCCATGTCCGGTAACTAATGTATCTTCTCACAATATAAAAACTTCTTCTTTTAAAGAAGCCTTAAAAAGTGATTTTTTTTGTGGCGATAAGAGAGAATAAAAAAATTGCTTGAAAATAATGATAGCGCTTGTTCACTTGCCTTAAAAGTTAAGGAACTAGAACAATTAAAAAAATCGAAAGTTTGATAGTTAATAATAAAATAGTGAAGATTTTCTTGTAGATTAATAACGAATCTCTAAACAGAGAAAGGGGGGGTGCAACACTTGAAAGATTTGGATAATATTGAAAAATATTCAATTGGAGAGGAGATCGCTAATGCAGTAATTCATGGTATTGGTGCCTTACTCAGTATAGCAGCCTTGGTGCTGTTGATTGTGTTTCTGCAATCAATAAGGAGCCTTGGAGCATATTTAGCTCGATTATCTATGGTTCTTCCCTTATTATTTTGTACCTGTCTTCGACTTTGTACCATAGTTTTCAAAATAAAAAGGTTAAAGATTTGTTTGAAATTTTGATCATTCGGCTATATATATTTGATAGCGGGTACATATACTCCCTTTACACTTATTACGTTACATGGCAAAACTGGATGGATACTTTTTTTCAACAGTTTGGATATTAGCTGCTATTGGAATAGTATTTAAAATATTTTTTTGTTAAAAAGTTTAGAATTCTTTCAACACTTTTGTATATAGCAATGGGTTGGCTAGTAGTAGTTGCGCTTAAACCTTTAGTAGCTAATTTGGAATTTTGGGGGGGCTTTTTGGTTAGTTCTTGGAGGTGTTTTGTATACAGTAGGAACCATATTTTATGTATGGAGAAAAATTCCTTATCATCATGCTTTGTGGCACTTGATTGTTTTAGCAGGAAGTATATGTCATTTCTTTGCAATATTTTTTTATGTAATATAATTAAATCTCCCAGAAAAGGGAGATTTTTTTTGTTATCCTAAGTTATTTAGCTGTCTTGGTCTTCTTTTAATTTGAGTCTTTCTTCAATAACGGGCTCTTTCCATTTTCCAAAGATTAAAAATAACAGACCCAAAACCATTGCTGAAAAATTACTAATAATCATAGCTATAAATACACCGATATAGCCATGTGTTTCTGAAAAATAGATTACCAAAGGTACCCTTATCCCCCATAATCTTATTATATCAACAATAGTTGATTGGGTTGTATGTCCTGTTCCTCGTAATGCACCTAAAAATATAGATACTAATGAGAAGAACGGCAGAGAAAAAGAAACATATCTAAAGAATTCTTCTCCGACTTTTATTACCTCAGGATCGTTGATAAAAAAATTGTGTAATATTATGTCCATAAACAAACATAAGCATAGATGTTATAAAAACAATTGTAAAGGAGGCTATAGAAGCTTTTTTTAACAGTTTCAACAGCTTTATCCTGTTTGTTTGCTCCTACAAATTGTCCCACCATTGTTGCAGTAGCAAGTGCCATTCCACCAGAGAACATAGTGATTAAATTGTTCATTCTGTTGCCTATACCATAACCACTTATTACAACCTCTCCAAACTGTGCAATTACACTCATAATAATTGCAAAACCTATTGCAGTAAAAGATTCTCCTATTGATGCTGGGAGACCAACAGAAAAAAACCTTTTTTTTATAATATGTTTATCAGGAACAAAATCTTTGAAATGTAATTTGAATCCAGTTTTTCCTCTTATTAAGACAATAAAAAATAGAACAGACATAATTGCTTGAGCTAGCATCGTTGCAAGTGCTGCACCATAAACTCCTAGATCAAAGGTGAATATGAATATAGGATCTAATATGACATTTAAAATTACTGAAATTCCATTAAATTTTAGCGAAATAATCGAGTTTCCCCAACCTCTAAATATACCAGATATTGTTTGCATTAAAAAAACTAAAAGGCATACCAATCGCTATTAATTTAACATAAACACTACTTAGTTCGAATAACGAACCCTCTAGTTTTAATAAACCTGATAATAATGGTTTAGTAAAGATTAGGAATATTATCATAATTGCAAAAGAAAGGGCGAGCATAGCTAATATAGTTTGGGCAGCTGATTTTTCTGCTTTTCTCTTATCTCCGTAACCTGTATATTGAGCGACTAAAGAGGTTCCAGCATATGAAAAACCAGTAGCTAAGGAAACAAAAACATATATCAGTGGCCAAACAACAGTAGGGACTGACAATTCTAATGGCCCTAATTTTCCTAAAAAGTATGCATCTGTAATGTTATAAAGAGCTTGCATCATGTTTGTTAAGATTAGAGGCCAGGCAAGACTAAATAATGATTTCCATATTGGATCATTTAAAATATCTATTTTATTGTTTGTTTTTTTCTTTTGATTTCATCCACTGAATCCCTCTTTTTGTAATAATCGATTTTATTCACTTTAGAAATTCAAAATTTTTTTAGAACGTTTTTATTTCTAAAGCCCAAATAATTGATTTGTTTTCCTAACCAATAATATCAAAATTATTGATAATAATGATAAGTAAGATGTTAAACGTGGGTTAAATATATGAAAATTAATTAGAGGTAATTAAAATAATAATGAGTCGTAGAAATACGACTCATTATTTTGCAATTAAGAATACTTATTTATTTTTAACTTCAATTAATTTCAAACCTATTCTTTTTCGTTCTTCTTCAATACTTAAAATTTCAACCTCCACAATATCGTTTATTTCAAGAACTTCTGAGGGATGTCTAACAAACTTTTCAGATAGATTAGATTTATGGATCAATCCATTTTCCTTTATTCCAATATCAACGAAGGCTCCAAAATCAGTGATGTTGGTTATTTTTCCTGATAATTTCATTCCTTCTTTCAAATCTTCAAACTTTAAAATATCATCCATTAATTGTGGTTGTGGCATTTCATCACGAGGATCTCTTCCAGGTTTTTGCAATTCTTTGAGTATGTCAATTAATGTGTATTCTCCAACGTCTAATTCCTTAATTAAGGCACTTAAGTTTTCTTTGTTGTTTAAAATTTCAGAGATTTTTTTTGCTTTATAAGCTCCAGTGTTTCTTTATCTTTTAAGTCTTCTATCTTAAAGCCTAGAATAGTTATCAATCTTTCGGTTATTTCATAACTTTCGGGATGAATGCCGGTCATTTCTAAAGGATTATTTCCATCGAGAATTCTTAAAAAAAACCAGCAGCTTGTTCGAATGTTTTTCTCCTAACCCTTTTATATTAAATAGTTCTTTTCTTTCTGAAAAAGGGCCGTTTTCTTCACGATATTTCACAATTTTTTTTGCAACACTATTTGTAATTCCAGAAACATATTGTAATAATGAATAAGATGCCGTATTTAAGTTAACTCCTACGTTATTGACAACGCTTACTACTGTTGCGTCTAGTTTTTCTTTTAGCTTTTTTTTGATTTACGTCGTGTTGATATTGGCCTACACCAAGAGACTTTGGATCTATTTTAACTAACTCTGCCAGTGGATCTTGAACCCTTCTACCCAAGCTTATCGCACCTCTTATTGTAACATCAAGGTTTGGGAATTCTTCTTTTGCAAGTTTGGAGGCTGAGTACACAGAAGCACCAGATTCATCAACAAAAATATATTTTAAATCTAACTTATTCTTCTTGATTAGGTCAACGATGAATTGTTGAGTTTCGCGCGAGGCTGTTCCGTTTCCTATAACTATCAAATTAATTTTGTGTTTTTTTTATCATTTCTAAGACAATTTTCTCAGATTTTTCTATTTCGTTCTCTGGTGGAACTGGAAATATCGTATTGTGTTCAAGAAATTTTCCTAGTTCGTCTAAAGCAACTACCTTACAACCTGTTCTATAACCAGGATCAATTGCCAAAATTTTTTTTGTTTTGTTTTAGTGGAGGGGTAAGCAATAATTGTCTTAAGTTACGTGCAAAAAGCTCGATAGCATCGTCTTCTGCCCTTTGAGTAAGGTTTTGTCTAATTTCTCTTTCTATAGAAGGGTTTAACATGTTTTTAAAACCATAATCTATTCCGTCAAATATTATTTTATTGCAGATTTCATTTTCTGTTTTGAATCTTCTTTTGGCGTCTTCTAACCATTGATCATCTATTACTAATTTGACAGTTAATACTCCTTCTTTTTCCCCCCCTCTGTTTAGAGCTAATACTCTGTAATTGTATATTTTAGATATTTCTTGCTTAAATTCATGATACATGTCGTATTTTGTTGGTTTATCTATAAATTCTTTTTTTTCTTTTCAGATTGTACATATCCATTTTTTTCATAATATTTTCTTAAACTTTCTCTGTTGTCTTTATCATGGGCGAATGTTTGACCAATAATGTGTGAAATACCTTCACAGACTTTTTCAATAGTATCGTAATCTTTTGTGATAAATTCTTGGAGTTCTTCTAGATCTTTTAGACTTCCAACTAAAACCTTGATGGAGGCCGGTTCGAGCCCGGCTTCTACAGCTTTATCTGCGTTTGTTTTCTTTCGTTTTTTTTGTAAGGAAGGTATAAATCTTCCAGTTCTGTCATCTTTTTTTGTTTCTAATATTTTAGTTTTAAGATTAGGCGTTAATTTTCCTTGTTCTTCAATACTTTTTAAAACAGTTTTTTTTGTATTCCTCAAGATTTTTATAATAGTTAAAAAGTTCTTCTATTTGACGTATTTTTTTCTTCATCTAAGTTTCCAGTAACTTCTTTTCTGTATCTGCTTATAAATGGAACGGTGTTACCGTTGTTAAGAAGTTCTATGGTATTTTCTGTTTGATATCTTTTTATATTTAATTCTTCTGTAATTGTAGCTACTATATCCAATTTGATACCTCCGTAACTTATTTTTTTTCTTTTTTTTACTTATTTTGTTATTCTTTTTAAGTCCTTTTATTTTTGCGTTCGGATACTGTTGGGAATACTTTGCTAATTCGTCTTCTACATAAGGAACAAAATCAACTTCCATTCTGAGTTTGTCTGCTCTAACTACTACTGCTTCCAATTTGTCTCCTATTCTATATATCTTTCCTGTTCTTTCACCAATAAGAGAATTTGTTTTTTTTCATCGTAATTATAATAATCATCATGAAGTTCTGATATATGTATTAGTCCGCTTATCATTTTTGTTGGTACTTCAACAAACAATCCAAAACGAGTAACTCCTGTTATATATACTTCGTAAACATCCCCTATGTGTCTAGAAATATATTCTACCTTTTCATGTCTATAAGATCCCATTCTGCTTGATCTGCAATTTTTTTCTCTTTCAGATGAATGTAGTGCTACTTTAGGTAGTAGGTATGAATATTTTTTTAATTTCTTTATTTGATAAGGAGCCTTTATGTCTCATGAATTCTTTTAATAATCTATGAACGATTAAGTCTGGATATCTTCGAATTGGCGACGTAAAATGTGTGTAAGATGTAGAAGCAAGACCAAAGTGCCCTATATTTGTTTCTGAATATAGTGCCCTTTTCATAGTTCTTACCAGCATCATTTGTATGTTTTTACTTAAAGGATGATCTTTCGTTCTTTCTAAGATTTCTTGAAGGAATTTTGGTTGAATCGTAGCAGGCATTTTTACCTTTATTCCTAAAAGTTCAAGATAATTATGTAATTGTAAGATAAGATCCGGATCGGGGGGGTATTCATGAACTCTATATAAAAATGGTAATTCTTTAACATCAAAATAAGAGGCTACAGTTTCGTTTGCTAAAACCATGAATTCTTCAATCATTTGTTCGGATACACCACGTTCAACAGGAAGAATGTCTTTAACGTATCCCTTTTCATCGAATATAAATTGTACCTCATGGCTTTCTATGTCAATAATAGAGCCCCCTTTCTTTTCTTTTTTTGCTTAGAATTTCCATCAATTCTTTCATCATTTCTAGGTCGGGTTTTAAGAAACCTATATCTTTTTCAACTTCAGGACTGCAATTATCAGAAAGTAATTCGTTTACTTTGCTATAAGTCAATCTTTTAACGCTTCTGATTACACCATTGTATATTCTTGAATTGACCAGGTGTCCATAAGGGTCTATTTCCATTATTAATGACATAGTCAATCTATCTTGCCCTTCGTTTAAAGAGCATATTTCGTTTGATAGTTTGAATGGAAGCATTGGAATAACCGTATCAATTAAGTAAACACTTGTACCTCTTTTATAGGCTTCCTTTTCAATTTCACTGCCTTCTTTTACATAATGAGATACATCTGCTATGTGAACACCAAGTAGATAATTTCCATTTTTTTTAATTTTTTTTATACCGACTGCATCATCAAAATCTTTAGCTGTATCGCCGTCTATTGTAAAGATTCTTTCTTTTCTAAAATCTTTTCTTCCTTTTAATTCTTCGGGTAAAACTTTATCCGGTAATTTATCAGCTTCTTCTAAAACTTTTTTTTGGAAAATATCCGGGTTCTGGTAAATCATGTTTAAATATGACGATAGGTAAATCTATTGACGGGTCATCTTTATCTCCTAATACCTCAACAATCTCTACTTCGGGATTTTTGTAGGAGATTGATATCGTATGATCTTCGCTTTTACTATTTGACCGTTTTTGGCTAATCCTATATGTTCTGGAGAGACGTAGAAGTCCATGTTAATTTTCCATCGATTGGTACAACAAAACCAAATATTCCTTTTCTTTCAAACTCACCTATTACATACTTCAATCCTCGTTTTAATATTCTAATTACCTTACCTTCGGGTAATTCTTTCCACGTTCCAATTATCTCGACTGCTACCTCATCTTTATGTAAACTTATACCGGAATTTTCTACTTTTACCGCAATTTTTCTTCCATCTTCACATTCAACAAATGCCATACTACCTCTTTTGTAAAATTGATAATCCCTATTGCTAGGTTTTCATCAACTTTACAATATCTATTACGTGAATCTTTGTATATTTTACCTTCCTCTTGAAGCTCTTTTAGCGCATTCCTTATAGCTTCTTTTTCTGTTTTTGAGTGAGCCTTAAAAGACTCGTATATTTCTTTTTGTAATAATGGATTTTTATCGATTCTTTTTAAAATTTCTTCTTTTAAGTTTTTATCATTCATCTTTTCAACTCCTTTATCATTCTAATCTACTGTAATCTATTTCATAAAAAGTAGCTAATTTTGGATTAAACATTAATTTAAGAGTGCCTACAGGTCCGTTTCTTTGTTTACCAATTATTAATTCAGCTTCATGAGGTTCATTTAAGATCATTTTATCTTCACTTTCTTTTTTTTCGTTTGTAATATGCATCTCTGTATAAGAACATTACTAGGTCTGCGTCCTGTTCTATTGCACCAGATTCTCTTAAATCGCTTAATCTAGGTCTTTTATCTTCTCTTTGTTCAACTGCACGGGAGAGTTGTGAAAGAGCTACAACGGTAATTTTAAGTTCTCTTGCTAATAATTTTAATGATCTAGATATTTCGGTTATTTCTTGTTGACGACTTTCGTAGTTTCTTGATCTTGAAGTCATTAATTGAAGATAATCAACAAAAATAACCTCGATGCCATATTCTCTTTTCATTCTTCTAGCCTTTGCTCTTAATAATCTGGGGGGGGTTAGGTCTGGCTCATCATCAAAAATTAATTTGGATTTAGATAGGTCGCCTGCAGCTTGAACTAATCGTTCCCATTCTTCGTCGGATATTTGACCAGTTCGAACCTTTTGGAGATCTACCATAGCCTCCGAACATAAAATTCTATTTGCCAGTTGTTCCTTGGACATTTCTAAACTAAATATTGCAACAGGCACGTCATATTTTAAAGCCATTTGAGTGGCTAAATTAGCTGCAAACGAGGATTTACCCATAGAAGGTCTTGCTGCGATAATAACTAGTTCTGATCTGTGAAACCCCGATGAAATTTTATCTAGTTGTTTAAATCCAGTAGGGATACCTGTAACTAACTCTCCTTCACCTTTCTGTGCTCGATTTTTTTAAATCTTCTATTTGAACAAATACATCGTGCATAACGTTTGATAACAGATCATATGTTCTTGTAGCTCTAGCTTCTGTAATGGAAAAAAATTCTTTTTTTCTGCATATTCAAGTACTTCTTGTGCATCACCAATAGTCCTAACTGCATCGACTATTTCTGAGGATGCATTTATCAGGGCTCTCATTAGAGCTTTTTCTTTAATTATTTGAGTGTAATACATAACATTAGCTGTAGTGGGTACTATTTGAGCTAAGTAAATAATCGTTTCTTCTCCTCCGATTTTCTCGAGGAGTTTTGATTGTCTTAAATTTTCTAATACAGAAACAGTATCTACAGGAATACCTCTATCAAAAAGGTCTTCCATACATTTAAAGATTATCCTATTTTTTTTCATAGTAAAAATCTTCCCATCTTATTTCTTCAATTATGTCAGGAAGCACAGATGGGTCTAAAAAAAATACTTCCTAAAACAGCTTCCTCTGCCTCTTTGTTATTTGGAGGAGTTAATGAAGTAATGTCCATTTTTGCACACCTCTGTTAAACAATTAAACTTAGAATATAAGAGATTAAAAAAAATTCCTACACTAACCGTTAGCGTAATAATACCTCTTTTATCCCACTTTTTGACATCTCCATCACTTTTTTTTGTTTCCATTTCTTATCATTTTAGCTGACTTCCACAAAAACACAATCGATGCAATAAAAGTAATTACAGCAATTATGAAAAGAATGTTAATGAAGATGTACATATTACAAAATCACCTTTTCTACGTATGAACTGGTAAAAGCTCTTAAAACTGATGAATATCCTAATGTGAATCTAATCTTGTCTCCAACTTTATATTTGAATTTAGATTTGGTTAGATCTATTATCATGTGATCGCTGCTTGCATGCAACACTTCAATATCTTTATCATCTAAGGGATAAGTTGTCGATGGAGAAATATCTTGTTCACCAACAGCTAATATGCCTTTCAATCGCATGCCTTGGTCAATAAATGATGGTTTTCTGCCAAAGGCGTCGTGTCCAATCTTTCCATAAGGTACAGAAGGTTTTTCTTTTATTTCTACTATTTCTGCTTCTAAACTATTGCATCTTGCCGAGTTCCTGGAACAATTCTGCGGTTTGTAGCGTCGGTTCCACAAATTATTGACTCCCCCCCTAATCGAAACTGATTTATCCCTTTTGGTAAGTTTTTATCTTCAATCAGCGGTAAAGTTGCAGAGGTACCTCCGGATACTACAGATAGGATAATACCAGTATTTTTTTTCTATTTCAGATTTTATGTCAAGTAATTTTTGCATATTATCTTTACTTGGAATAACTCCTCCGAAACATCCTAAATTCGTTCCAATACCTACTACCTCAATGCCTTTAATGTTTAAGGCTTCTGAAACTTCTGATACGGCATTGTCAAACCAAACGCCTTCTCTTAGGTCTCCTATGTCAACCATATATATAACTTTAATTTTTTTATTGAAGAATTTTGATACTTCCCCTAGAGTTCTTGCGGTTTTTAACTCGCTTATTAAAGTATAATCTACAAATCTTACAACGTTATCAAGTTCAGATAACATTGGAATTCTTAATAGCATATATTCTGCTTTGATACCATTATCGATCATGTTTTTGATGTTTTGAATTCTGGAATCACCCAATATTGAGATACCACTATCCACAAATGTTTGTGCGATGTGTGGCTCCGCACAAACTACCTTTGTGACCCCCCCTACTATGTTTACTCCATAATTATTACATAAATTATTTAAATAACGGGCATTTTCATAAATTCTCTCTAAGTATACATAAACTTTAGGATACAATGAGATCCTCCTTTTAATATCGTTTTCATAAAAATTGCGGGCAAATCAGCCCGCAATTTTTGAAATAACTCTAGTTACAGATCTTTTAAGCTAACAGATTTAGATTGCTTCCTTCGTATAGTGCCCCCCCAACTGTTCGTACTAATCTTAAAGATATGCCAGTTTGTTTATACATTGCAAAAGACATAAGCTTCTCCATTTCTTCTTTTGACATCACTGGGTTATTGGCAACTTTTGGGGCTTGGCTATTTGTTGTTTGTTGGTTACTAACATTGTAATTGATATATAAGGGTTCATAGTTTTGGGAGGAAATCTTGTCTATCAACCTATCATCTCCCTTTTGTTATTTTTGGACAAAATAGCAACTATCTTTGTCTTATTTCCCTGAGATTCTTCGTATATTTTATTTATTTCTTCATCTGAAAGTTTTGATATCTTTTCTAAAAGCTCGGGTACACCATCTGCTTTTCCTGGAATACAGCCATCTTTGCTTATTTCTCCATTAACAAATGCTTTTGCAAAGCCCGCACAACCAGGATAACCACACGATCCACAGTCTACACCTGGTAATATAGATTTAACAATTTCTACTCTGTGATCTTCTTGAACCTTGAATTTTTCGGCAACAAAAGATAGGAAAACGCCAGATGCAAAACCAATTACTCCCAGCAGTAGCATAGAATTTATTATGACTGACAACTATAACACCTCCGAAGATATTCTAAGATAATTATAACATATTTTTGTACCAAAATTAGCCTAGTTTTTTTTAGAAATTAATTCACTAATTTTTTTTGTTGTCGGCTCTTCCTTGTACTTTTTGTATTACTTCTTTGATAACTCTTCCAAAATCTTTTTTTTGAAGAGGCGTTAAGCTCTTTTATTGTTTCTTGTATAATTTTATCTAATTCTTCATCAGTAAGATCTTCTGGTAGATAATTCTTTAGTATCTCTAGTTCTTGAGCTTCTTTTTCAGCTAAATCTTCTCTATTCGCGGATCTAAACTGTTGTATAGAATCTTCTCTCATTTTTATTTGTTTTCTAATAATTTGAAGTATTTCTTCATCTGTTATTTCTGAATTTTTTTTCGACCTCTTTGTTTTTTTATCTCAGCTATAACTAATCTCACAGTATTTAGTGCTAGAGTATTTTTTTTCTTTCATGTATTTTTTTTAAGATCTTCATTAAGCTTTTCTTTTAACATTTTTTTTAAAATCTCCTTTTCCTAAAAAAAATTGATTTAGAGGGATTTTTTTTCTTTTAGCCTCTTGCTCAATTTTTTTTAGGTAGTTTAATTCTTCAATAAATATTACTATACTAATTATACCAAAAATTATAACATAAATATTTGGTTTTATATTTGAAAGTTCTGAAGAAATAAGTGAAAATAGGATTCCTAAAAGTTCATAAGCCATAGTAAAAATACCTAACAAAGAGGATACCATTATGTGTGCAGATTTATGGTACCATACCTCATTTTCACCTGAAAAACCATAGAATGCTGTAATAGAAATCAAAAGAAATGCAAAGACATAGAAAAAAATTTATTGATATATTTAGAATCATAAAAATCAGAGAAAGTATAGATATAATTAACAAAATAATATTTTTATTTTTCATATAAAAATACCTCCAATGAAGAATACTACATTAGCTATTAAATATGCTATAACGGTTGTATAAAATAAAGTAAAAATAGGCCATTTCCAGCTATTAGTTTCGCTTTTAATCGTAGCAAGTGTTGCAAAACAAGGTACATAAGCTAGAACAAAGAAAATTAAAGCTAACGCTGAAGCTGGAGTAAGTACATTTTGCAGAGCAAAACTTAAGGATCCTTCACCAACATTAAATAGAGTCGAATAAGAAGAAACAACCACTTCTTTTGCAGCAATACCAAAGACTAACCCTGTATTTATTCGCCAATCCCAACCTAAATGTTTAGTTAATGGTTCAAAGACTTTTCCAATACCTGCAGCGTAGCTACTGTTTATATCTTGCCCAAAGTTTGGGAAGAACGATAAAGCCCAAATTATTATTGTAGCAACCAGTATTATTCCTCCAGCCTTTTGCAAGAAATGTTTGCCCCCTGTTCCATGTGTATATTGCCAAATTCTTAAATGTTGGCATTCTAAATCTTGGAAGTTCTATAATAAAAGGAATATCTTCTGACTGAGTTATAAATCTTTGTAAAAATTTTGAAGAAACTAGTACCAGAACGATACTTGATAAGTAGATCAAAAGTAGAACAAGAGCGGCATTTGATGAGAAAAATGTACCTATTAATAGTATGTAGACCGGCAGTTTTGCGCTGCAAGATGCAAAAGGGAGGCTCAGAATAAGAGCCAATCGTTCTTTTTATTTGCAATAGTTTTAGTAGAAATTATGGCAGGCACATTGCAACCGAATCCCAAAATTATGGACATAAATGAACGTCCGCTTAAGCCAAAGCTTCTGGCTATTCTGTCTACAAGAAAAGCAGCTCTTGGAAGATATCCAGATTCTTCTAAAAAAAACCAAGAAAAAAAGAACAAGATAAAAATTTGTGGGATAAAAACTAATACTCCACCAACTCCACCAATTACCCCCCCTTCAACAACTAAAGAGTTTAACCATGGTATGGGAATAACCTTAGAAAGGTAATTACCAGCAGAGGTAAAGGCTAATTCTAATAAATCAGAAAGTGGTTGTGCAAGATTGAACGTTAGCGAAAAAAACAGCGAACATTGCAAATATGTATATAAGAATACCTAAGACCTTATGAGTTAGAACGTGATCTAAAATATCTCTTAAAGACCAATCGATTCCTTCATTTATTATTGAAGAACTGACTAAATACGATATAAAATCTAGCTTCCACTTTGTGTATTCGTGTCTTAAATTGTCTATATCAAAAAGTGTTTCTAGCTCTTTTAAAAAAACTTTTAGGTAAGTTTAAATCTTCGTTTCCAAATTCCAAGAAATAAACAGGCAACCAATTATTTTCTAGATAATTTGAGTAATTTATTTTTATTTCTGGATAATTAGATGCTAGCTCCATAAATGATTGTATAAACTTATCAATGTTAGGTGGATATTTAATTCTAGTTTTTACACGACTTTTGGTTTTAGATAGAGAGTATTTATAAATTACTTCTAATAATTCGTCTATTCCTTCACCTGTTCGAGCAGAGGTTAGTACTACAGGAATATTTAATGTTTTAATTATTGGTGATGGGTCTATAATTCTACCCTTTTCTTTTGCTTCATCAATCGCATTTATTGCAAGTATTATATTGACATTCATCTCTAAAAGTTGTAATAATAAAAACATCGAACTTTCTAGGTTTAGTGCATCAGCAACCAAAATAACTATTTCATAGTTTTTGTTTATAATATAGTCTTTAGCGACTTTTCATCCTCACTTTTTGAAGAAAGCGTATAAACCCCCCCGGAAGGTCAACTAACTTAAATGTGGCATCTTTATATTTGAATGTACCAACCTTTTTTTTCTACAGTTACCCCCCCTGGCCAATTGGCAACGTATTGTTTAGCACCTGTTAATATATTGAATAATGAGGTTTTACCAACGTTTGGGTTTCCTATAATAGAAATTTCTATATTTTGATTTTGTCCTGTATCTAAGGTTAATACATTGGTATTGCTTGATTCATGATCTTGGCTTTGATCATGACCTTTATTCATAATACTTTCCTCCTCACGTTTTTAATTAATTACAACATCCAAGATCCTTTTCTGACTTTTTTTTACAAGAATTATTTAAAGGACATTCTTCACAAATTGAATGAATTTCATTTACAGTTTTTAGGGGTATTCCAAAGGTAATTAAAAATGGTTTTAAAACCTTTATTTCGCTTTCTGATAAATTAAACTTTTCTTTTATGTCAAGTAGACTTAACTCTTTATTTTCTTTAATATATTCTTTAATCTGTTCTAAGTTCATTCTTGAGCCACCTTTTTACAAAAATTTTTTGTGCCCTTCCTTTTCCAATTGCGTATTTTTTTTACCTTCAACTTCTATAAGCGTTTTGTGACCGTTACGACCCAAAATAGTTACTATTTTTCCTTCTCTTATTCCTAGGTTTCTCATCTCTTCTTTGAAATGATGCCCCCCCACAAACACTGATTATTTGATGCTTTCCTAAGTCTGATTCAAATAAACTTTCTATTTTGTATTCAACTTCTACAAAAATATTTTCTGCTTCAGAAAGTCTTAATACTATTTTTTTTATCCCCTACTTTAAAGACTAAAGGGTCACCAAAAGGTGAAATGTGAGCTAACTCGATTTCTTTTCCAGGAATAAAACCCATAGCAATCAATCGATTTTTATCTTCTTCTTTTAAATCTATACTTATTATTTTTCCTTTTTGCCCTAAGAATAAATCTGTCAAAGGTATGATCATTCCTATTCCTCCAAAAAAAATAAAGATGTATAAAAGTCATTTGCTTATACCTTACTAATTATATCACTTATAAAAAAAAGTTAGGCAAACCTTAAAATTAACATTTAAATAAGTTTATGTAAAAAAAAGGAATCCTTAGGATTCCTTTTTTTATGGCTGGGGGGGAAGAGGATTCGAACCTCTACTCGTGGAGTCAGAGTCCACTGTCCTGCCGTTAGACGATCCCCCCCAAGAATGTTATTTGCATAGTAATTATATCATAATTTTTTTTGTGCTGGCAAATGAAATTATACCCTATATTATTAAGAAAAGAGCCATTAGCTAAGTAATATTTTATATCTAAAATATATTCACCTTCGTTTCAATTATATGAAACGATATTATGAGAAAATTGAATTAGTTATAACAAATCTGTTTATTATGATCTAAAGGAGTTGAATTTAATTATTTATGAAGTGTGAGGGATGTGGAATAGAAATTCAAAGTTCAGATCCTAAGATGGCTGGTTATATTCCTGAAGAAGTGCTAAAAGAGAGAATTGAAAATAACGAAAAAGTTGTTTGTCAAAGGTGTTTTAAATTAAAACATTATAATTATTTGATGCCTATAAAGATAGAATCTGATTTTTCAGGAGAATTAGATAGGATTCTTACGAATTTTAATACAATATTATGGATTGTGGATGTAATAGATTTGAGGGAACTTTCAGGTCTGAAATTGCAGAAAAGTTGAAGGGAAAGGATGTAATATTAGTTGTGAACAAAGTGGATTTACTTCCGAGGAGTACTTCTTATTCACAACTAAAAGAATGGCTAATAAATAGGCTAAAATTGTCTTCATTAAATATACCGAGCGATAACATTGTGATTGCTAGTTCAAAAACAGGATTAGGAATAGGAAAAACTAAACAGCTTTTATCTCGAATTAGTGAAAAAAAAGGCACTTATACTTGGAGTTACAAATGTAGGTAAGTCTTCATTTTTAAATAAGCTAACAAGTAAAGATGTTACAGTTAGCGCATTTGTAGGTACAACTCTAGAGTTACTTAAAACAGAGATACCTGACTTAGGCATAGAGGTTTATGATACCCCCCCAGGTATCTTTACAAATGATAGATTGTGTGATTTTTTTTGATATTTTTTTTCTCAAGTTAAAATGGTTCCGTCAAAAAAAATTAATACAAAAACTCATACAATTGCAAAAGGGAATGTACTTTTCATAAGCAGTTTGTTTTGGGTAGATGTTGTTGAGAATGGTGTTAGGGGTTTGCCACCAATTACGACAATTTTTTTTGCCAGAAGGAATTTCAACTCACAGGGCAAAAAGAGAGAGAGTATCTGAATTATTGTATAATAGAAAAGTGTTGTATCCTCCTTATGACGATAAATTTGATTTTGGAAAGATTGAATTTGAAAGGTAAAAGTAAGAGTTGATAAAGGAAATGATATTGCCATAGCTGGGGGCAGGATGGTTTTCTGTTAAACGTGGACCACTCATTGCAGAAATTTCGAAACCTAAACAACTGAAGTTTTGTATTAGGCAATCAATGAAGTAAGATTATCTAAGATATAAATAATTATGGAGGTGTGTATCTTGCAACTAAAAGAACCTGGAATTGTAGTAGGGGGGGTATCAAATAGGCATGTACATTTGTCTCAAGAGGATTTGGAGAGGCTTTTTGGTAAAGGTTACAAATTAACTCCAACCAAAGATCTTGGTCAACCCGGACAATTTGCTTGTGATGAACGAGTAGATTTAGTAGGTCCTAAGGGGGGGACAATTGAAAATGTTAGAATATTAGGACCTGTACGAAAGAATTCACAAGTAGAAATTTCAAGAACTGATTCTTTTAAATTAGGTATAAATGCCCCTGTCCGTGATTCTGGAGATGTCCAAGGGACTCCAGGAATAAAAATTAAAGGTCCTAATGGAGAAATTGAACTAGCTAAAGGTGTTATAATTGCCAAGAGACATATTCATATGCTTCCTAGTCAAGCTGAACACTATGGAGTAAAGGACAAAGATCTTGTATCTGTTTACTGTGATAAAGAAGGTAGAAGATTGATATTCCAAGATGTTTTGGTTAGAGTGAGTGAGAAGTATGCCTTAGAATTTCATGTAGATACCGATGAAGCTAATGCCGCTTTGTTAAATAATGGAGATTATGTAAAAATAGTGGAAAAATTTTAAATTGAACAACAAAAAGCTAGGATTTTTCCTAGCTTTTTTTTATTTTTTAAATTAGTTCTGAAGGTAATTCGTAAGTTATACCGCCGTATTTTCCTAGTGATAATTCATTTAAGAAAGTATTTCTTCCTCTTTCATAATCAAAAATGTTTCCTTTTTTTTAAGAAATTTCTTTTGTTGCAGAATAATTCTATGAAATCATATGCATTTTCGCATGTACCCCCCCAATCTTCGAGAATATTTTCTAAAATCTGAGGGTACTCAGCTTTTAGAAAATCGAAAGCAAAATAAACGGCATCATCTAATTCTTCGTCGCTGGCTTTTAAAGAGCCAATGATTATTAATTTGTTAATTGTGTTTTTATTAAAAATCTTTGGGAACAAAACACCTGGCGTGTCCAAAACTTTTAATTTGTTGCTCACGTTTATCCATTGGATGCCTCTTGTTATTCCCGGCTGAGCTCCAACTGCAGCAGTCTTTTTACCTCTTAAACTGTTAATAAAAGTTGACTTTCCAACATTAGGAATACCAACTATCATAACTCTTCTTTCATTGAATTTTCTGGAACTAATGGGTATATATTTTTTTACAAAGAAATCCTTTACATTTAAATTTTTGGAAGTTATACTGAATACATTTCCGACCTTTTGTTTGTAAAAATCTTCCCATTGTTTTGTTTTTTTTGTTTGTCACAAATGTCATATTTATTTAATAGAATTATGCGCTTTTTATTTCTAAATAATTCTTCTTCCTCATAAGCTCTACTCGTATAGGGAGCTCTTGCATCTAACACTTCTATGACAGCGTCAACTAGTTTGAGGTTTTGTTTTATTAATGATTTGGCTTTTTCTATATGACCTGGATACCACATTATATTAATCCTTTCAAATTAAACTTTTTTTAGTATTTTATGGTATAATTACTATGAATAAAATAGCATCTATTAAAAATGCACAGTATTTTTACGTATATTTATAAAATTATACAATATTTTATGATTATAATAATTACGATTTGGTAAAAACCACAACGCTCATATTTAATTGTGTTAGAAGGAGAGCAAATATTGTAGTGGTTAATTTTTTTTGTATACTTACTAAAGAATGTATGAAATTATTTAATAAAAAAAATATTTTTTTTAGAAAAGAGTGAGGAGGGATAAGTTATTTTGAGAAACACCATTACTATTCCTAATAACATTGAACCGATAGAAATATTTGGCGCATATGACAGTCGCACCAAATATTTAAAAAGGAATTGGATGTTGAGATCCGATATAAAAATAGAAAAATCTTTATCGAAGGAAAAGATGACGAATCGGTAGATAAAACATCAAAAATATTATTTGAACTTTTTGAGCTATTAGATTCTGGACATTTGCTAGATTGGGATCAATTTCAATATGTTGTATCTCGTTATAAAATGATGGAAATGGTGAAAGCAAGAGAATTAATCATAAGTCTATGAAAGAAGTTGTTAATACAGGTATTTTAGGTTCCAGAGTATTTGCAAAAACTGAGGGTCAAGCTAGATACATAGAGGAACTGCAAAGAAATGATATAGTTTTTAGTATAGGGCCTGCAGGAACTGGAAAAACATATCTAGCGGTGGCAATGGCTGTAGACTGTTTAAGATCTGGCAAAGTGCAGCGTTTAATTTTAACCAGACCTGCTGTAGAAGCAGGAGAAAAGCTTGGTTTCTTACCGGGAACTTTATATGAAAAAGTTGACCCTTATCTGAGACCATTATATGATGCGTTATTAGATTTTCTTGATTCAGAGAAGATTATAGCCTATAGGGAAAAGGGAATAATTGAGATTCTTCCTCTTGCATATATGAGGGGGGGCAGAACGTTGAACAACTCATATATTATATTAGATGAGGCACAGAACACAACTTATCAGCAAATGAAGATGTTTTTAACCAGAATAGGTTTTAATTCAAAAGTTGTAGTTACTGGAGATATTACCCAGATAGATTTAGAAAAAGAAATGATTCAGGTCTGTTATCAATAAAGAAAATTCTGGGTGAAAATATTGAAGGAATTAAGTTTATAGAATTACAGGAAGAAGATGTTGTTCGAAATCCTTTAGTAAGGAAAATCATTAGAGCTTACGACAATTACGAGAATAACAAATAAAACTGGGAAGTGGTCTTATTTAAATGAGAAAAAAAATATTCTAAACTTTTTTTTAAATTCCAAGAAAGAAAGTAAAGTTGGATTTTATCAAAAGTTTAAACTTTTTATAAACAAAAATAAGGGATTTATTTATAGAATTATTATTTTTATAGCTTTAATATTATTTTCTGAATTGTTGATGTTTCGGAGAGTTTCCTGGCGATTTCAAATTCAGTTTTACATCGTTTTTTTTGCAGTATGGATAGGAGTTGGAGAATTCTTTCTTGGTAAAAACAAAATGTTTAAACTACATCCAACAAATTTCTGGGCGGCTTTTTTTAACGCCGCTCATTTTCAATATTGTTTTGAATCTAGCAGTATACAAATATATCAATATATTTGCCCTAACTGCTATTCTAAGTACGTTAATCGTTACATTACTTATAGATTATTCTTCAGGGATAATATCTGCATTAATGTTTTCTCTTTTTTTTCGGTATTTTATTTGGATATGATTTAAAATTTACTATCTATTTGTTTTTACCTTCTTTAATAGCGGCTTTGTCTTCGAGAAAAATCAAAAGAAGGGTAGAGATCATTTTGCCTTTTATTTTTGCATCTATTGCACAAATAGTTGTTTTGTATGCTACTAATTTATCTTATAATGCTATCGATTATTTATATATTCCTATAAGTAACTTCCTGAGCATTTTAATAATGATGGGTGTTTTGCCTTTCTTTGAATATTTAACTAGGGTATATTCAGATATAGGACTCTTGGAATTGGGAAATTTGAACAACCCTATTTTAAAGGAATTGTCTTTGAAAGCACCAGGAACCTATTATCATAGTATGATCATTTCAAACTTAGCAGAAAGTGCAAGTGAAGTTGTTATGGGAAATACAACGCTGGCAAGGGTAGGATCTTATTTTCATGATATAGGTAAAATTTGGAGACCTCAATTTTTTTTCAGAAAATCAAAAATCTAAGAATCCCCATGTAGATATTAGTCCAAAGTTAAGTTCCTTAATTTTAAATAATCATGTAACCTATGGGGTTGAGTTAGCTAGAAAGTACAGGCTCCCAATATTAATTGAAGATATGATACTTCAACATCACGGAACCAGAGTTAAACAGTTTTTCTACGATGAGTATTATAAAGAAACAGGTATAAAAGATACTAATATGTTTAGGTATCCCGGACCTATTCCTCAATTTAAAGAGGCTGCAATTCTTATGATAGCCGATGTTACAGAGGCTACTACTAGGAGTATGCAAGAAATTGAACCGGCTGAATTAAGTCAAAAACTTGACGAACTAATCTCCTCCCATTTTTTTTGAAGGACAGTTTGATGATTGCGGATTAACTATGAGAGAAATTAAAAAAATAAAAGGAAAGATTATGAGAACTATTTGGAGATGAATCATAAGAGGATTAGTTATCCTAAAATAGATGTAAAAGAACTTAAAGAATAAGGTAGGAAAATTTATATGAAAGTAAACGTTATTAATGATCAAAGTATCAAAAAAAAGTTGATACAAAAAAAATAAAGGAAATAGTTAAAACTGTTTTAAAACAAGAAATAGGGGGGGATGGAGCTTTTGAAATAAATATTTTGATTACAGATGATAATACAATAAAGGAGTATAATATCTACAGAGGAAAAAAATGAGCCTACAGATGTATTGTCTTTTGCTTATGGTTTAAATGAAGAGGTAATAGGTGATATAGTTGTTTCCGTAGAAACTATAGATAAGCAGAGTACGGAGTTTGGGAACTCTTTTGAAGAAGAATTTTTCTATATCTTAATTCATGGAGTACTTCATATAGTTGGATATGACCATGAAACTTCTGAACAAGATGCCAAAAAAAATGTTTGAACTTCAAGATAGTTACTTTAAAAAAATTGATAAAAGAGCACAATTAGAGAATAATTGGGCAGACAATTTTTTTAATGTTTGACAAAAGGGAGGAAAAATCAAGTGAAAAAAATTAGCAATTACAACTTTATTTATTCTTTCGGTGTTTTTTTGCATTTTCTGTTAATATTACAAATCCGATGGGGCCAACAGTAATACCTGTTACTGGATTATTAGGTAATGTGATTGATACACAAGGTACCCCTGTTGAGGTAAGTTTTTGGAAAGACGAGAGTGAAGCCGTCGCTTTGTTAGTTTCTAATCAAGCAGATTTTGCAGTTTTACCTATTACTGTAGGTGCAAACCTTTACACCCAAGGGATGGACTTGATTTTACTAGGTGTTCATGAATGGAAGGCATTTTATTTGATTGTTGATGATGTTTCAAAATTTGGTGATTTAAGTAGTTTAAAAGGAAAAGAGGTTTATTCTCCTCATGGTAGAGGACAAACCGTTGACGTGCTCCTTAGATATTTATTAGTAGTTAATGGATTAGTTCCGGATAAAGACGTTAAATTTTATTATTTACCTCCTCAAGAAATTGTTTCACTTTTTAAAGCTGGTAAAATAGAATATGCGGCATTACCAGAACCTTTTTCAACTCTTGCAACAAATGGCACCCAAGGAGGTATTGTTTTAGATTTTCAGGAGGAATGGAATAAAGTATCTAACTCAAAGTATGGTCTGCCTATTGCGGGGGGGTTGTTTGTTAAAAAAAAGAGATAATAGAGCAGCATGCTGATTTAGTTGAGAAAGTAGAGAAAATATTTTCAGAGAGTGTAATGTGGTCTAACACCAATTTAGATGAAGCTCTAAAAATAACTAATGAATATTTAACTATTCCAATTCCTGTGTTAAAGGAGGCCATGAAAAGACTCAAATTTGAGTATATTCCAATCACTCAATGCAAAAATGAAGTAACGTTCTTTTTGAATACTATGCATGATTTCTATCCTGAAGGGTTGCCTTCATTACCTGATGGAGGATTTTATTATAAATGAAAACTTTTTATGGTATATTATTAATTATTGTGATTTGGTATTTTTTTATCTTTTGTCATTGGGTCATCTTTTGTTTTACCTTCTCCTCATTTGGTTATAGATACGTTGATTGAACAATTAAAAACTCCAAGAGTATATTCTGCTTTGTGGAGTACTGTTTGGAAAACACTGGTTGTTTTACTTCTTGGTACATTAATAGGTATTGTTATTGGTTTTTTTTATGGGAATAAACGATACTGTATATGAGATAGTTAGGCCTTTGTTCATGGTAATACAATCAATTCCAGTTGTTTCCTGGCTTGCTTTTGTAGTTTTTTTTATGGGGGGGAGTTGGATTTAAGGGACCTATTTTAATCAGTACTCTGTCAATTCTTCCAGATATAGTTTTTACAACAGCGTCAGGTATAAAAAAAATATAGATGGAAAGCTTTTAGAAATGGTTAAATTGTACAAAGTATCTTTTGGAAAGATATTTCGTCATCTTTATTTGGCTTCAATAGTTCCTTTTATAATTGCAGCTGTAGAAATTTCAATAGGAAATGTCTGGAAGGTTGTTCTTGTAACGGAGTTTTGGTAGGTGGAAGTGGGTTAGGAGTGGAATTAGCTTGGGCTAGACAATATGTTGATGTTCCAAGAATTTATGCAATAACTTTAATTGCTGTTGTGCTTGGATTAGCTACAGAACGATTGTTTAAAACTATTTCAAAGAGGATGCTGAAACGTTGGGAAATATACTAAAAGTTAGTAATTTATCGAAAAATTATGGTAACCTACAAGTTATAAATGGATGGGATATTGAGTTAGAAGAGGGCGAAAAAGTAGTTTTAGTAGGTCCTTCAGGTTGTGGAAAAACAACTTTTTTTAGGATTATTTCAGGTTTGGAAAAAGCGACAGGTGGAACAGTTGATGTTTTTGCTCAAAAGTAGGATACGTATTTCAGGAACCAAGACTTTTTCCCTGGCGCACTGTATTTGATAACTTAAGAATAATAAGAGACGAAGAAGACAAGATTGAAGAAGTAATAAAAATGATGAGTCTAGAGGGTTTTGAGCAACTTATTCCTTCAAAATTAAGTGGTGGAATGAAACAAAGGGTCAACTTGGCTAGGGCTTTATTGATAGAACCTGATTTTTTTAATCTTAGATGAGCCTTTTAGTTCTTTGGATTTAAAGATTAAATTAGCTATAATGAATGATATAGAAAAGTTATGGTCAAAATATAAATTTTCTTTATTAATGGTTACACATGACTTAAAAGAGGCTATTTTTTTGGCGGATAAAGTTATAATATTGTCTTCTAGGCCTTCAAAAATACTTAGAACTTTTGATATCAACTTAGAAATGAATGAGAGAGACATTACTGATAAGCATTTTTTTGGAATTGGAAAGTAAGATTACAAGATTTATTATTAACGAGACTGAAAGTTAATTCATCCTGGGGTGTTGAATTTTTGTTCATTTTTGGAGTAAGAATCATAATTTGTAAAAAAAATGGGAGGGGGGGTAGCGTTGGCAACTATAAGACCTTTTAAGGCTTTTAGACCTATTAATGGTATTGAACAATGTTTTTCTTGTCTACCATATGATGTGTTTGAAGAAGAGGAAGTTAGGGAAATAATCAAACGAAATCCCAATACTTTTTTTAAAAGTAACTAGGTCTGATGCAGATATTAGTGATCCTTCATATGAAGATGTGTATCAAAAAGCAAAAGAAAATTTAGACGATTTTATATCAAGAGGATGTCTAATAGAAGAAGATAAGCCATATATATATATTTATCGAGAGACTTGGAAAGGATCATCTCAAACAGGTTTTTTTTGCTACTTTTAGTATATCTGAATATGATGAAGGAATCATTAAAAACATGAATTGACTAGAAAAGAAAAAGAAGAAGATAGGACCAAACATATTGTAACTTTGAAAGCTCAAACAGGACCAGTTTTTTTAAGCTTCAAATCATTTCCCAAGGCAAAAGAAATTACTAACAAAATAATAGAAAACACAGAAATGCTGTACTGTTTTATGACGAAAATAATGTAAAACACGAACTTTGGAGAATACAAAATGAGAATGATATGGCTCAGATTGAACATATTTTTAGCAATATAGATTACCTTTATATTGTTGATGGACATCATAGAGCTGCATCATCCTCAAGGGCTCAAAAATACTGAAAGAACAAGATACTAATTATACTAACGAAAAGCCTTATAATTATTTTATGGCAGTTGCTTTTCCCCCCCATGATGAACTACGGATACTTCCTTATAACAGGATTGTCAAAGACTTGAATAACTTAAGAAAAGAGGAGTTTTTAGAAAGATTAAGTGAACATTTCGAGGTTGAAGAAGCTCCTTGTTCACCATATTCTCCTGAGAATATGCATAATTTTGGGATGTATTTAGATAAACATTGGTACAAACTTAGGTTTAAAACTACTGGAAATCTAGATCCAGTTAAAAATCTAGATGTTCAAATACTACAAGATTTTGTTTTAGATCCAATTTTGTCAATAAAAGATCCAAGAAGTGATTCTAGAATCCATTTTATAGGAGGAATAAGAGGTTTAAAAGAGTTGGAAAAGTGGGTAGATGAAAAAGGTTGGAAGGTTGCTTTTTCTATGTATCCCACGCAAATGGACCAACTTTTTGAGATAGCAGATAATAACAAGATAATGCCTCCAAAATCAACTTGGTTTGAACCTAAATTAAGAAGTGGTTTGTTAATAAACAAGTTTGATTAAGTTCGAAAGGAAGTATTATTAGAACTACTCACAAAAAAAATAAATATAGGGTGGTGCAATATTATGAAGAAATTGTACAGATCTCGTGACAACAAAGTTTTAGCGGGAGTTTGTGGAGGTATAGGTGAATATTTTGAGATAGATCCAGTTATTATCAGATTAATTTGGATTGTATTGACAATGATTTGGGGGGGTTTTGGTCTTTTTTTGTATATAATAGCCATCTTTTTAATTCCTTTAGAGCCTAAAGAAATAAAGATTCAAGATGTAGGTACAACAACGCAAGAGTCTAAAAAAAGATTATCGACATTTAGAAGATAACGATAGAAATATAGTTATAACATTGATAGCTTTGTTTTTTTATAGTTTTAGGAATTATGGTTGTAATAAGTATTATAGCTCCGTCTACTTATATTTTTAGAAACATCATTAAAGGCATTTTAGGTGTTGCAATGATAATTATAGGAATATATTTGGTTTTTAAATCTAAAAAAAGATTACTAATTATCTTTTCTTTAAATTTCAATTAGTCTAGGATATGAGTTAATTAATAAGTTGTTTTGATTGGGGGGGTGGGACTGTCGTTGACTTCTTCTTAACTTCGTTTCTTAGACATACTAATTTCCCTGCCTTTTTAAATTAATACATTATATAGGGCATTATCCCTAGCCTTCTTGTATAGTTTAATAGCCACAACTTCATCTTATACGATAGTTTCTTGAATTGATTTAAAATAAGAATGTGAAATATATAACAAAACAGCTTAGATTTTGCTGGTGCAAGATTAATTATATATATATATCTTTATAAAGCTGCATAGATATGTGAAAAACATAGAATTTTTGAATTTCTAAAATGGGTAAATAATAAAAATAAAGGAGGGGTACATATGGAAAATATTATGAAAAGAGCTTTTAGAGGAACTTCACGATATTCAGGAAACGTATGGCTTTATTTCAGAAGAAGATATTTTAAGAATTTCTGAAAAAAAAGAGATATTCCTAAAGCCCATTTATATGGAGTGATTAGTTTTTATTCTATGTTTCATCTAAAGCCCACTGGCAAATATATAATTAAGGTATGTGACAGTGTGTCTTGTAGTTTGAACCATTCTGCAGATATAGTAAAAGTTATAAAAGAACATTTAGGTATTGGAGAAAATGAAACTACAAGGGATAAGAAATTTTCTCTTGAAGTTGTAGAATGTCTTGGGCACTGCGATGAAGGTCCTGTAATGATAATTAATGACACATATTATACGCATCTTACTACAAATAAAGTTGTTCAAATTCTTGAAAATTTGGACTAAGGGAAAGGGGGGGAATATCCAATAATGGAGAAAATCTTTTTAAAAAGTGATCTTGGGAAAAGCTTTGAGGATTATGAGTTTTCAGGTTTAAAAAAATTCATTAAAAATGGAACAAACTCAAGTTATTGATAAGATTAAGGATAGCGTATTAAAAGGAAGAGGTGGCGCAGGGTTTCCAGCTGGTATAAAATGGGAAACTGCATATCATGTAGAAGATGACATTAAGTTTGTTGTTTGTAATGCTGATGAAGGTGAACCAGGAACTTTCAAAGATAGGTTTCTGATGGAAAATCTTCCATATAAAGTAATTGAAGGCATTGTGATATGTGGCTATGCAATAGGTTCTAAATATGGATACATATATATAAGAGGCGAATATACGCAAGCAATAAAAATTATTAGAAAAACGATACAGAAGATGTATGAGAGAAATATTTTAGGAAATAATATTTTAGGCACTGATTTTTCGTTTGATATAAAGTTAGTTAGAGGAGCAGGTGCTTATGTATGTGGTGATGAAACTTCTTTAATCAATTCGATAGAAGGCGAAAGAGGTATGTCTAGAATAAAACCTCCATTACCAGTTTTTGAAGGGCTATACGGTAAACCTACTGTTGTAAATAATGTTGAGACATTAAGTGCAGCCGCAGAAATTATGAAATATGATTATAATCCATATCTTCAATTGGGTACAGAGAAAAGTAAAGGGACGAAGTTAGTTTCTATAAGTGGAGATGTATATAAGCCAGGTGTATATGAAGTTGAATTTGGGAAGATGACTGTAAAAGAGATTGTTAATGAATTAGCTGGAGGAGTAAAAGGTAGTGGTTTAGGTTTTGTAATACCTGGTGGAATATCTACCGAAGTATTAACTGAGAATGAATGGGACGTTCCATATACTTATGAAGATCTATTCAAGATAGGTACTAATATTGGTTCTGGCGGTATGATAGTTGTTTCTAAAGATAGAAACTATCTTGAAATTATCAAAAATGTTTCGGATTTTTTTTAGAGATGAGACTTGTGGAACATGTTTTCCATGTAGAGAAGGAAATAAAAACATTAATAAAATGGTTTCAGAGATATATGAAAGAGGTTATCCTATGAAAAAAGAGATTGAGATAATATCAGACATAAAAAAACGCTGTTAGTTTAGCTGCAAGATGCGGGTTTGGAGAAGCTTCTGTTAATTTAATTTTATCGATTCTTGAAAACTTTTATGCAAAGAAGGTGAAATGATGAAAGTTAAGATTAACAATAAAGAATATGAGTTTCAAGAAGAACTGAGTATTTTAGATGCTGTAAAAAAAAGCTCATATAATAATTCCAACTCTTTGTTATTCTGAAAAATTAAAACCATTTGGAAGTTGCAGGCTTTGTTCAGTAGAAATAAAAGGTGAGAGGACGTTAAAACCGGCTTGTGTAACTAAAATATCAAATGGGATGGAAATCTATACTCATTCAGAAAAAGTTAGAAAAGTTAGAAGTACTATAATGGAATTAATAATTGCGTCTCATGGTATTTCTTGTAATTTAAACTGTCTAACCTGCTCAAAATCTGCAAGTTGTGAGATAAAAGTTATAGCAGAAGAAATTGGGATAATGGAGGTAAGGGTTCCTCCTATTTCAAGTAGGGTACCTGAAGATAGAAGTAGTTATTCAATTGTTAGAGAACCTCAAAAATGTATCGTATGTGATAGATGTGTAAGAAAGTGTGCTGAAGTTCAATCTGTAAACATATTAACTATAGCTAATAGAGGTCCTGACACTTATGTAACAACTTTTCTAGATAAAGGTATGGGAAATGTAGATTGTGTGAATTGTGGACAATGTGTCATAGAGTGTCCTACAGGTGCTCTGCACGAGGTTTATCAAACTGATCAAGTGTGGAATGTAATTTCTGATAATTCAAAATATGTTATTGTTCAAACAGCCCCCCTGCAGTAAGAGTGGCAATTGCTGAAGAATTTGGGGCCGAACCAGGAAGAATAGTAACAAAGCAATTAGTAACTGGATTGAGATTATTAGGTTTTGATAAAGTTTTTGATACCAATTTTTCTGCTGATTTGACAATTATGGAAGAAGCAAGTGAATTTCTTGAAAGATTTAAAAATGGTGGAAAACTTCCTTTATTTACCTCATGTAGTCCTGGTTGGATAAAGTTCATAGAACACAATTATCCTGAATTTCTTGATAATCTTTCAACTTGTAAATCTCCTCAACAAATGTTTGGTGCTATTGCAAAAACTTATTATGCTGATAAAATAGGTATTCCACGTGAGGATATGATAGTCGTTTCCATTATGCCTTGTACAGCAAAAAAAATATGAACGAGTAAGACCAGAGATGAAGGGTGATGTGGATTATGTGTTAACAACAAGAGAATTAGCTAAGATGTTTAAATTAGCTGGTATTGATTTGTTGAATCTACCATCTGAAGAGTATGACGAACCGTTAGGAATTACTACAGGAGCAGCGGCAATATTTGGTGCAACGGGTGGTGTAATGGAAGCTGCACTTAGGACAGCATATGAAGTTATTACCGGGAAAAACTTGGAAAGATTGGATTTTGAATCTGTTCGTGGAATTGAAGGTATAAAAGAAGCAGTTATCGAAATTGACGGTTTAAAATTAAATGTAGCAGTTGTTAATGGCCTTGGAAATGCTAGAAAAATGTTGGATATGATAAAAATGGTGAAAAAGATTATCATTTTATTGAATTTATGGCATGTCCAGGTGGATGCATAGGTGGTGGTGGACAGCCTATTCCTACGACCAAAGAAATCCTTTCTAAAAGAATGAAGGCAATATATGAAATTGACAAATCGTTTGAAATAAGAAAATCACATGAGAATCCGGCAATTCAAGCCTTGTATAAAGAATTTTTAGGTGAGCCTTTAAGTGAAAAGTCACACGAATTATTGCATACAACATATATTGCGAGAAGTTAAAGAACAAGGGCTAATAAGCCCTTGTTTTTAATCAAAAATTATAGGTAAAATTATATAAAAAGTTGTTCCTTCTCCTTCTTTACTCTTTACCTCTATTTGACCATTGTGGACCTCAATAATTTCTTTTACGATCGCAAGACCTAGACCTGTACTTTGTTCACTGTTGGATCTGGCTTTATCAACTCGATAGAAACGATCGAAAATTAAAGGTAAATCTTTTTCTGGGATTCCTGGACCTGTATCTGAAATACATATTACTGCCTTATTTTCTTTTTTTTGTACAAAGAAATTGTGACTTTGCCAGATTTTGTATATTTTAAAGAGTTATCCAAGATATTCAAAATTGCTTCTTTTAATTTTTCTTTGTCACCTCTAATTTGTACTCCTTCAGTTAATTCATAGTATAAATTCAGCTTTTTTTTCTTGAAATAAGGGCTTCATTTTTTTTGAATAAGTTCTTCAAGTAAATCTTTTAAATCAAGAGATGTAATATTATAATACTGACTTTTACTGTCGCTTCTGGCAAGAAATAGTAATTTATCTATAATAGAAGACATATATAATACTTCTTCTTGGATTAGTTGTAATGATTTCTTATATTCTTCTATTGACCTGTCTTTTTTTTAGTGTTAAACTTGTCTCTGCTTGAATTATTGAAAGTGGGGTTCGTAAATCATGTGACACATCAGCAGTGAACTGTTTTTGTTGTTCAAAAGCTCTTTCTAGACGTGAAATCATTTGATTGAGGGTAGAAGCTAGCCTACCTAATTCATCTTCACTTTGAACTTCAATTCTTTCGTTTAAATTAGTTTCTTCGATACGCTGTGCAGTATCTATAATTTTTGAAACAGGTTTAAAAGATCTGTCAGCTAAAATGAATCCCCCCTATTCCTGCCAGTATTAAAACAAATATCCCAGTGAAAATTAGTATTTTTTTTAAACGTAACAAAACTGTAAGTATTTCATCTATAAATCTACCAACAATAATTATTAAAGGGGGGGTTTCATCTATAGTAATACTAGAAACATAAAATCTCGCATTCCAGTTATAGTCGGTAGTAGCAGATACAAAAAAAGCTTTCGCCTTTGGAAACCCTATCTTTTATGAGTGAAAAGTTGGGGGGGATATCTACAAAAAAAACCATAAAACCTCATTAATTTACCGTCATAACTATAAATAAATATCATTTCATTCGGCATACTTTTGAGCTGATTAATTTCTTCAATGTTCTCTGAACTTTGTAAATTTATTTGGATTTCATTCATGCGTGAAACAAGTACGTTATCTGTGTTTTCATATAAACTATAACGTAATGCATAATAAGAACTTAGTCCAAAGACTAAAAGCAGAGTGGACATGATAAGAAGATACCAAATCGTCAATTTAAATTTTATACTCTTGAAAAATTTTATGAAATTGTTAACCTATAACCAGCTCCCCTTACTGTTTCTATAATTTTACCATCTTTGTCTCCAATTTTCTTCCGCAATCTTCTAATGTATACGTCTATTATGTTTGAACTTCCTTCAAAATCAAGGTCCCAAATCTTTTCTTCAAGCATCGTTCGAGTTACAACTATTTTAGGATTTCTCATGAAATATTCTAATATATTATACTCTTTTGGCGTTAATTCTAATTTTTCGTTTCCTTTCCAAACTTCTCTGGTTAGAGTGTCTAAAACAAGGTCTCCAACCTGTATTCTGGGATTTTTTTGTAAAAGATTCCCTACGTAACAAGGATCTAACCCTAGCAAATAGTTCATTAAAATCGAATGGTTTAACTAGATAATCGTCTGCGCCTGAGTCAAGGCCTTTTACTCTGTCTTCTATGCTGTCTTTTGCCGTTAGCATTAATATAGGAACATTAATACCTTGTTCTCTTAAACTTTTACACACAGAAATACCATCTTTTATAGGGAGCATAATATCTAAAATGATTAAATCATAAGAAACGTATTTTGCATAATCTTCTCCTTCTTCTCCGTCGTATGCAACATCAACTGAGTAGCCTTCTTCTTCTAAACCTCTTTTTATAATATTGGCGAGTTTTTCCTCGTCTTCCACAATCAAAATTTTCATTTTTCATCACCTCTAGCTATTATTTTATGAAAAGAAAATTAAAATTTTATGAAAATGGATAATCTTTTATTTCTTTTGTTTTTTTCATTTAAGATTAATTTGCTTTTCATCGATGTTTCAGAACCCGAAGATAAACTAATTATTAGAAAACTATGAGGAGGTGGAAAGAATGAAGAAAAAAAACTAACAGGGTATTTTTGTATATTGGTTATTTTGATTAGCGGTCTAGCTTTTACACAGTTTGTAGATCAACCCCAGTTGAAGTTCCAACTATCCCTGAGGAAGAGTTAGAGATTCCAGTGGATCAACTAGTTAAGGTAGCTAAAAGTTTGGATTTAGGTACCGTTATAGTTTCTATAGAAAGGGATAAAGGATTATTTGGAGGAGAAAAAGACTCTTTTACCTTCAAGTTTGAAAATGGTGCTGAAGTTAAATTGAATAGTATGACAGGAGAAGTATTAAAATCAAAAGAGGGTAAAAAGCAAGATGAAGAAATCATGAAGCTATTATCCATGACTGGTATATCTTTAGAAGATGCACTCAAGGCGGTTATGGAAATATTCCAAGAAAATAAGTTGGAATCTGCAGAATTACGTGCGGATGAGATAGGTAACCCCCCCATGTATGTAATTGTATTTGAAGATTTGACAGTTGAAGTTGATGCGACAACGGGCGAAATCATAAATCCTCCAGTAGATATGCCTTCCTTGCCTGAAACTGAGGAAGTACCTCAAGAAGAAATACCAGAAGAAACTCCTGAAGAAACCCCCCCTGTTAATGAAAACGAACCTTTTTTTTCCAGAAAATTTAGGAGATTTCTAAGATTAATCAAATATACTCCCCCCCGTTGATTTCACGGGGAGTATATTGTTTTATAATATTTTTGAAAACAACCACATAGCCAAAGCTGCAGCAGGTGCCATGGTCAAATTGTCATTTAGCCATTTTCCCAATCCTTCAACGATGGTTGCTACAATTGCTCCTAGTAAAAGATTAAGATAACTTATTGGCATGTTGATTAAATTCATATAGACAGCACCAGATGCAAATGCTATAGCAAAACATGCTAGACTTCCTTCTATAGATTTTCCTTCTAACCATTTATGTTTACCCCCAACGTTCTCCAACTAATACTGCCCAAGAATCACCTAATGCAAGCATTACGATAGAGATCAAAGAATATGGAATAGGGAAAAGGCCTGCAATTGCACTGCCCATAAGGAAATAACTTGTTCCAGAAACCTTATATGCCTCATCACTTTTACCGACGGGTTTAAATAGTTTTTTTTAGAAACTCATTGATGCGTTTAGAATATCTTCTAATTAATTCAAGAAAAAAAAGCAATTAATCCTGAAATTACAATGATATATCTAAACACTACAGGACCCCCCCACAAAGGGTAAGCTAATCCTGGATACAATAAACCAAGATAACGCCATAATTTTCTCTTGACAAAATTATCTTTCAAAGGTTCTTTGATTTCCATAAAACTATTTTTTTTAAATTATTCCAACCCTTAATAAACAGCCATGAAACTAGAAGAAGGGTCATAACCGCGCCTAGTAAATCGATCGTACCCCGTAAGTAACCTATCAATATTACGAAAGGCCACAAAAGGGAAATTATAAACATTATTCCTTTCTTAAAGGTAAGCCACAATGTTCCTGCGAGTATTCCAAAGGCGGCTGATTCTAATGGAAACATCACAACAAAAGAGCCTACTGCTGCAGCTACTCCTACTCCACCTTTACCTTTTAACCAGATAGGATAAGAATGACCAATAATAGCAATTAATACAAATAGTGGCCACCAACTTTTACTAATCCCAAACATATAAGCAATAAAAATTGCTAAAATTCCTTTAGTAGAGTCTCCTAAAAAAAGATAGAATACCTGCAATGGGGCCACCTTCTTTCCATGCGTTAGTCGATCCGACGTTTTTTTGTTCCCACTTTCCTTAAATCTTTTCCAGAAAAAAAGTTTTGTAAATAAATAACTCCATGGGATGGAACCTAAAAAGTAACACAGAACTAGGGTGATGAAAAAAAATCATAATCATTCCCCCCCCTTAATTTTATTGTCACTTTAATTATATATCTTTTAACCTTCTTAAATTGTATGAAAAAAACTTTGTTTTTTTTAGTTTATTTTAATTTAAATTCCGTAAATGAAGTGTGATTAAATACTATTAGATTTGTATATTTGTCAATTAATGGTTTAAAATATAGTAAAATATATAAAAGAAATAAATTAAAGATTAAAATTAATTGTATTTTAAATAAATATATGTAAACATATCTTTTAGCCGTAGTTAGTCGATTGTAGAAATTAAATTATAAATATATTTCTCATATTTGAATACATAAAATAATTTTTAGTGGAGGCTTTTATATGGAAGAAAAAAATTGTACAAAGCTTAAAGAAAATGCTACCTATTTCTCAAATAGAGGATAAACGTAATGTGTTGTGCATTCTTCCACATCCGGATGATGGAGAAATGGGGGCAGGTGGAACTATTGCAAAATTAAAATCTTTGGGTTCAAGGATTACTTATCTAATGGTTACAGAGGGAGGAGCTGGAATTAAAGGAAAAAGCCGTGAAGAAACAGTTAAGATAAGAAAGAAGGAACAAGAAAACGCTGCAGAATTTTTGGGTATTGATAAAATTATTTGGCTAAACTATCCTGATGGTGGGAGGTACGATATAAACGATGTAAGAAACGATTTAAAGAAAAATATTGAAAATATTGATCCTGATTTAATTTTAACAGTAGATCCTTTTTACCTTATGAAACTCATCAAGATCACAAAATCTGTGGATTAGCAGCCGCACAGGCTTCATCTAGTAGTTTAGATCCTAACGCTTTAATTGCTTTTTCTTTACCGCTTATCCTAATCAGTATGTTTCAGTGGATGATTATTGGGAGAAAAAAATTGAGGCAATTAAAATTCATAAGAGTCAAATCACCGAAGAATTTCTTTTGATTATTCAACAATATTTTGGATTAAAGGCAAACGTTTACGGTGAAAAAAATAGGATGCAAATATGCTGAAAATTTTAAGGTTTTATTTCCGATAATGTTGCACTGTTTTGAGGAAGCAATGTGGATATGATCCTGATATATATAATTAACTTTATATAGATAATAACATATAAATAAATTTGAATTTATAACGGCTCCAGGGCGGAGTCCCCACTCCTTGGTACGATTACCGAAAAGTTTAAAAAAATGAAGATTTTCTAAAAATAGAATTTTGAATTTATAAAGTGAGCAAGAATTAATTCAAAAGGAGGAAAACAATGAGTATAATGAACGAACTTACTTATCGTAAAACTCATCCTTTTCCGTACGCCTTAGGGATGTTAGGCATTACAATTCCGGGGGGGCAGATGATAGGTGCATATTTAGTGTTTTTTTTATAATGATGTCTTAGGTGTTCCATTAACGATGATATCTTTAGTTACACTTTTTGCTACTATTTGGGATGCGATAAACGATCCTCTCTTTGGATATCTTTCTGACCGTACACGTACCAAAATCGGTAGGCGTAAGCCTTGGATGTTAATATGTATACCGTTATATTGTATATCCTATATTCTTCTATTTTCACCCCCCATTGTCAGTTCAAAAAGGTATTTACTGGTTGTATATTTTGCCATTTTTTTTCTATGTTAACTGAAACATTAACAACTATTGCTTCGGTTAATTATCATTCGCTATTTCCAGAACTTTTTATAGAAAATAGATTAAGAACGAGATCAAATGCTTTAAGACAAGCTTTTCAACTTGTTGGATTAATAGTGGGAGTAACTTTAGCTCCTATATTAATTGAAAATATGGGTATTCCATCACAGCTACTTTCATGATATTGGTAGGTATGTTTTTTTTATCTAATTGCAGTTTTTAGTGTTCATGAAAGACCTGAATATATAGAAAGTGAAGTTCCAACTTTAAAAGAATCTTTAAAGGCAGTAATGACGAACAAGAATTTTTGGACAGTAAGTTTAACAAACTTTTTTTACCAAGCTTCGCTTGCGTTACTACTATTAAGTATTCCCTATTTCATTAAATATACGTTAGGATTAAGTGAGGCTAATGCGGCTTATTTAACAGGTGCAGTATTTATAACAGCTATTCCAGCTATGTATTTGTGGGTTAAAGTAATAGATTGGTTTGGAGCTATGAAAGCCTGGCGTACTTCTTTGTTATTTTTAGGAATAGCGGTTATACCGACCTTCTTTGTTGACACTTTAGTTTCTTCTATGATTGCAGGTGCCTTTATAGGTATTGGGATTGCAGGAGTTACTGCTAATATTGATTTGATATATGCAAAAGTGATAGATGCAGATGCAAAAGCTTCAAACCTTAGACGTGAAGGAATATATTTTAGTGGTTTTCAATTTATTATACATTTTTCAGGGTTAGCAAAAAGTTTAGTGTTATTACTAGTTACACTTATATTTGGTTTTGTTGATGGTAATAATCCAGGCGAACATCCTGATTTAGCAGCACGTTTTATGATGTCAGTTTTTCCTGCAATATTGATGGCTATTTCCTTTATTATTTCTTTTTTTTCGTAAAGTTTAAAGATGAAAAAGAATCCAAATAATATTATAGTGTAAAGAATATCAGTAAATTATTAGAATTAAGGTGGGTTTTATATGGAGATTATGAACTTTATTTTTAAACATCCTCAAATAAAGGAAGATTATCTGTTTCGAGATAAAATAATTAATAAGTTAATTAAGAATAAAGATAAAAAAAATTAATTTTACTAAAAGCTCCGTTTGGTTATGGTAAGACAGTTGCCTTGAGTATGTTTTATAAAGAAATAAACGATAAAAAAATTATGGATTAACTGTCCAGCCCATTTATTTGAATTTGATGATTTTCTAAATCATCTTATTTATGGTTTAAAAGATATTGTTGGATTACAATTTTTGCAGTCTCAAAATATATACTCATATTTTAATGAAGAAGAAAAAGTTGTCGAGCTATTAAATGAATTAACTAAAATGGAAGAAAGTTTGTATATTTTTGTTGATTCATTTGAAAATGTGGACTTAAATGATAATTTTGGGAACTTGTTTAATATGTTAATAAATTTCTCTAATAAAAACGTTCATTTTGTTTTTTTCGTCCAGAGAAGACTTTCCTATTTCTATAGCTAAACTTGAAATGAGTGATAATTTTTGTTTAGTTAAAGAAAAAGAATTAAGGTTTTCCTTAGAAGAATTCAAAGATTATCTTAATCAAAGAAAAATAGAAATTGATGAAGAAAAACTGTTAGAGTTGTATGCACTTAGTGATGGGTGGCCTGGTTTTATAAACATTATTACTACATATATCACAGAGAATCAAGATATAAATGGTAACTTAATTAGTTCAGTAACTAATATAAGTGAATATCTAGAAGCTATAATAAAAAAAATCTTTCTAAAGATTTAAAAGAATTTTTATTCTTTATAAGTTTATTAAACCACATTACCCTACATGTTTGTACGGAGTATTTTAGTTATATGGGAGAGTACAAAATTCATCAATGCTTTGAAAGACTTTTGGATTTAAATCTCATAGAAAAGTTGGATGAAGAAAATTATTACATGCATGAACTTTTTAGACAAGAAATATCAAAAAAAAGTTCCCGAAGATATAAAGAAAAAAAATATACTATGACCTTTTTGAGATTTATCAAAAAAAGCGAAAACTGTAAAGAACAATTTTATTGTCTAATACAATTAGGAGATATTGAAAAAAAATTATTGATTTTTTTTCTTATACATTCACAAATTTTAGTCAGAGATTTTTCCTCAGTAGAAAAATGGCTACATTCTATTCCTCAATCTTTCTATGAAAATGATTACACACTGTATTTTTATAGAGGTATCATTAAGGAAAAGTACTCTAAGTTTGATGAAGCTCTCGAGGATTATATAATTGTAAGAAATAATATAGAAAAATTAAAAGATACAAAACTTTCTGTATTTGAGGTAGAAATTCAGATAATTGGTATTTATTGGCATAAAGAAGAGTATGAAAAAGTTGTTGAATTAGGATTAGAATTATTGAAAAAAATCCCCCCCAATGAGGATTATAATGATTTAATTTCTCTGTACAATCTTTTAGGTTCTAGTCTGTCTTATTTGTCAAAGATTGAAGAAGGTGAAGAATATCTAAACAAGGCTCTGTACTTGTGTGAAAAAAAATCGAATAAACGAAATGAAGCCTTGGATATTAAACAATCTATCTTACAACATTTATACAATAAAAGGAGAAATAAAAAGGCAGAAGACTATTACCTTAATGCTTTAGAGATGTTTAAAATATGGATGATGATTATGGGAAAGCACTTTTATATGCCAACCTTGCCGACTTTTATTTGTTGGTAAATAAGACATCAAAATCCCAAGAAATGATGAACTACTTTAAAGATATATATATAAAAACGCAAAATGTTGCTTATTTACCCATCTTATATATTTTGCAGGCAAAAATAAATATTATCAAAGGAAGTTTAAAAGAGGCTGATAATAATTTAAAATCAGCTGAAAGATTTTATGCTCGTTCAAAATTTCTTACCTCTAACTTTTTTTTCAGTTAAAGCCGAGTATCTTTTTAAGGTAGGAAAAAAATGAAGAAGCGCTCATGGCTTTAGAAAAAGCCTTAAAAATTGGTAACACTTTTTTCAATAGATACCAAATATTAGATTTTAAATTACAAAAGGTAAAGATATTGATATATGGGAAACAATTTGAAACTGCTATCCCAATTATAGAAGATGTTATAAAACGGCCGCCGAAGGTGGAGCAAAATTGATATTGTTTGAAGCGTTGTATTATAAGATGGCTTTAAGTTATTTTATAAAAGTGCTTACTTCAAAAGAAGATCAAAGAACCTTCTTAACTCTTTTAGAAGCGAATGACTTTCATTTTGTTTTTGAAAAAAACTCCTTATTTATCAAAGTATGTTTGTGAGATGTTGGGCAATAAAGTAGAGTTAAATAATATGTATATAGAAACTCCAAAGATCACTTTTTTTTAGAGGAGTCTTTCAAACTATCTCATGAAGAAAAAGCTTATACATATTATCCGAAAATTTATTTATTTGGTGAATTTATAGTATTTTCCGGTGATAATATTTTAACAATAAAAAAACATTAAAAATAAAAAAAAGCCCTTGATTTATTTAAATTTCTAACTTTGAATTATAATCAGTGGATTACTCAAGATATAATAATAGAATATTTTTGGAAAGATCTCCCTTTTGATAGCGCTCGTCAAAATTTGTATGTTGCGCTTCATGATATGAGAAAAAGGTTTAAAGATATGGGATTGAAAGATGAATATATTTTATCTAATAACAAAAATTATAAATTTAATACGGATAAACCTTATTATTTAGATTATGAAGATTTCTTTGAAGTTAATAAAGAAGCTATAAAATTATTTAACAATAAACTATATTCAAAGTCAAAAGATAGCTTTTTGATAGCTAAAAAAATTTATAAAAATGGTTTATTACCTTCAAATATTTATGATGACTGGGCGATACCGAAAATAAACCATGCTGAAAAACATATTTACAAATATTATCGAAACTATATTTGATTGAAAAGAAAATAGCATAGAAAAAGCAAAATCCATATTAGAAGAGTATCTTAATATTGATCCTTATTCATATGAAATGAATACAGAATATATAAAACTTTTACTTAAACAAAGAGAAATCAAAAAAAAGCTGTAGATTACTACAACTATATAAAAGAACTATTTGCTAGTGAATTAGGAGAAGAATTTACCTCAAAAGAGGTATCTAATTTTATAAAAGAGATTCAGTTTTCTTAAAATATGATAACTTCTTTCTTTTCCCTTTTCTTGTTTTAGATTTTTTTTAGATCCCTTTTTTTATAATTTCAGTGACTTCAAAGAAAAGGGAGGAAGTTATCATGAAGAAAAGGGTTAAGTATATTGCATTATTGCTAGTTTCACTTGTGTTTATTTTGAGCGCATGTACACCGTTTGATTTTAACGGTTTATTAGGAGGTAAAACTGCAACGGTTGGAGGAACTGTTACTGATGCAACAACTGGTCTGCCATTATCTGGAGTTACTGTGAAATCTGGTAATGTCTCTGGAACAACTGATTCAGCAGGTAAGTACGCTTTATACAAGGTCCCAATCGCCAATACCTCCATCAGTGCCTCCAAGTCCGGCTATGTAACCAACACGCAAACTTTGTCTTTGGTTGCAGATGAACAAAAAAACTGTTAATTTTACACTTTCACCAGAACTGGCTCAAGATGAAGAATTGAGAATCGTTCTAACTTGGGGGGGTGAGAGTCCAAGTGACTTAGATAGTCACCTTCTTGTTCCACCGGACGCAAGTCATCTTAATGGTTATGAAGTTGACTACCGGACTAAAGGTATCGATGATCCCGATGAATATCCATATGCATTCTTAGATGTCGATGATACAAGTAGCTATGGTCCCGAAACGATAACTATCTTTAATACTCTCAACCATACTTATAAATATTTTGTGCATAACTACAGTGGAAGTCCAGAAATAACCACCTCCAATGCAATAGTGCAAGTATATGATAGAAACGGCTTACGCAAAACATATAACATTCCCACTAGCGGTAATGGTCGTTATTGGTATGTTTTTGATATTGATGCAAGTGGTGGAATAATCAATAGAAACGTAATACAAGAAGTGGCACCAGCATTATAAAAACACAAAAAAAACGAAAAAGTAAAAAAATGACCCGCTGACTAAAAACGCCCGAAAAGGGCGTTTTTAGTTTTTAGATAACTTACAAGAAAATTAAGCAAAATCATAATATATGAGTTTATTCATTGTTATTTTTCTTAAAGATAATTTATTTAAGAAAAATAACGTTTTGTTTTTTTATTGTTTTTGGTTTAGAATTTAGTATAATAAATTCAATCTTAGAATGAATTAATAATTAAATACAGGAGGAGATATGCGTATGAGAAATAATTCAGTAAGAAGTAGGATTATTAGAATCATTTTAATTGTGTTTGTATTATTTGGAATTACTGTTATTTTTAATATTAATTCACTTAACGATTCTAATGTAGGTTTAAAATCATATGAAAGTTTAACGGACGAAGTTGCAAGCATTTCTGAAATTGAGGTAAATTTCTTTGAGTCAGTACTGAATTATAAGGATTATCTCGTAGAAGGTATAGAAAAACATGAAAATTCTTTTAAAAACAATTTGTCAAATATTAAAGACCAGATAGATAGGCTTTTAGAGACTACCCAAACTGCCTCAAATCTACTTAATATAAATAATTTTCTTTCTTCTTATGAGCAAAATTTTTATCTGCTTGTTACATTAAATACAGAGTTCAATGAGTGCTCAAATGAATTCAACACACTGTCAGAATCACTTATTCAAAAATTGCTTGAATTTGATACGGTTACCATGCATTTAGCTTTTTATGCTTTTTCTGAAAATCCTGTAGATATTGTAAATAATATTAATGATATCGTAGGAGAATATATCTCTTCGAAATCAAGCTCTGCAAAAAAATAATGTTATAAATTTGTTTTCAACTCTAAAAAAATAATCTATCATTAGTTGGTCCAAGTTTGACTAAAGAAGAGCACAAAACAGTTTTTTTTACAAGTTGCAGAACTTGCAGATGAGCTTGAAAGTAAATTCAATCAAATAATCGATTTAGTTGAAACCCAAGAGAATTTAACTCGGCAGATGGAACAA
>JMBV01000019.1_pt1 | contig 60383 bp, 99 predicted proteins | sample 616531 | NCBI WGS metagenome assembly JMBV01 (sample SAMN02727904, study PRJNA239997) | anaerobic digester metagenome | biome: anaerobic digester; isolation source: mesophilic anaerobic digester inoculated with municipal waste water sludge... | place: Germany: Bielefeld University, CeBiTec ...
TAACTAAGAAGATGAAAGGGGGGGTGCAGTTATGCAAGACATGTTTAACGTAAGGGATAAAGTTGTGGTAATCACCGGAGGTACGGGTGTTTTGGGCAGTGAAATGGCCCGGGGGGCCTGGCCGCTTATGGGGGGGCCAAACTAGCGATTTTGGGCCGCAATCCCGCCAAACGGGACAAGGTCGTGGCCGAAATTGAAGCGGCGGGCGGAGAAGCAATCGGCGTTATCTGCGATGTGCTCGATAAAGACAGCCTAGTTGAGGCCCGCCAAAGTATAGTGGAGCATTACGGCACGATAGACATTTTGATTAATGGTGCCGGGGGGGCAACAGCAAAAATGCAACCACAAGCCCGGAACTATCCTTTTTGATCTGCCCGAGGACGATCTAAATTGGGTCATGCAGTTGAACTTCCTGGGTACGCTCTTACCCATTCAGGTTTTGGGGAAGTGATGGCCGAAAAAGAGAAGGGCGTTATTCTCAACGTATCTTCCATGGCATCGATGCGGCCTTTGACCAATGTAGTGGGTTACGCCGCGGCCAAGGCAGCGATCAACAACTTCACCCAGTGGTTGGCGGTGCACTTTAACAAGCATTATGCCAAAGACATTCGAGTGAACGCGATCGCGCCCGGATTCTTCCTGACGGAACAGAATCGTTTTCTTTTGACGGACGAACAGACAGGTGCTTTAACCCCCCCGCGGGGCAACACTATTTTAGAACATACGCCCATGGCCGCTTTGGAGAACCGGCTGATTTAGTCGGCACAGTACTCTGGCTCGTTTCTGATGCCAGTAAGTTCGTGACCGGTACGGTTGTGGCGGTAGACGGCGGATTCGCTGCATTTTCAGGCGTTTAGGCGTGCGGCAGACCGGGAAATAAAGAGGGTGGTGTTTTTTTGTGCAGAGCGTTTTTCATGAAAAGGGCCCCCCCATCGCCATGGCCGAAGCCGAAAAAGTGCTGGCTGACTGGCTGCGGGCTTATCCGCAAGAACTGAGTAAGGTGTTAATAATCCCCCCCGATGGCACTAGGGCCCACAGTTTGGCCGGGCCCGTCACTAATTTGCTTTATCGCCTGCTGCAGCCGGCGGAAGTAAAGATTCTGCCCGCTCTCGGCACTCATTTTCCCATGACGGACGAGGAAAAGAGGGCTTTGTTCGGGGGGGAGGAGATTCCCTTAGGCCGCTATCTTGATCATAATTGGCGCACAGATGTGCAATCGATCGGGACAATTCCCGCTGAATTTGTGGCCGAGGTCTCGGACGGGCTTTTGTCGTTCCCCATCGCGGTGGATATTAACCGGGAAATCTTGAATGGCGGCTATGATTTGATCATATCTGTGGGCCAAGTGGTGCCGCATGAAGTGGTGGGCATGGCCAATTACACCAAGAATATTGTGGTGGGCTGCGGCGGTAAAGATATCATCGATAAATCTCACTATCTCGGTGCAGTATACGGAATGGAACAGATGATGGGCCGCGACCATTCGCCCGTGCGCAAGGTCTTCGATTATGCACAGGAGAACCTGCTGGCCGATCTGCCCATAACCTACATTTTGACCGTAACGGAGACAAAGGGGCCCGAAACCGCCCTGCAGGGCCTTTTTATCGGCAGCGATCGGGAGGTTTTCACCCGCGCCGTGGCATCGAGCCAAAGGCATAACTTAGATCTGTTGGAACGGCCCTTGAACAAAGTTGTGGTCTATCTAGACCCGGGCGAGTTTAGAAGCACCTGGTTGGGGAATAAAGCGGTGTACCGCACCCGCATGGCCATTGCGGATGGGGGCGAGCTATTGATTTTGGCACCCGGTGTTCGTTCTTTCGGCGAGGATCCGGGGGGGATCGATGCGTTGATTAGGGCTTACGGCTACAAAAACAGAGATGAAATTCTGGATTTAGCTGCCGCTAAACAAGACCTGAAAGACAGTCTTTCCGTTGCCGCCCACCTAATTCACGGTTCGTCCGATGGCAGGTTTAAGATCACCTATGCGGTGCAGCACCTCAGTGCTGAGGAAATAACCGGTGTCAACTACAATTACATGGCCTATGCCGAGGCTGTAAAACTCTACGATCCCCCCCACGAACTTCAGGATGGCTGGAATCAGGTAAACGGCGAGGAAATCTTTTTCGTCAGCAATCCCGCCCTAGGTTTGTGGGCTTTGCAGAAAGATTTTGCGGACTGACTAATCATAATTTTGGGAGGTACCAGAATGGAACTACGGAAAAACTTTGCTTACTCTTTGGTTGTGCCCACCAGCATCGGGGTGCGGATCACGCCCGTTAACGGCCAACCGGTGCATTCCAGTGACACTTTCATTATGCAGACAACAAGTGCGGAAACAAATGTAGCCAGTATCTCATCTTATTTGGGACTGCCCGTTAAGGTTTTAACCGCTTTTGTTGAGGGCAGCCCTATCGCTCAGTTCATCAAAAACAACCTGGCCGGCCGCCATATGGCTTATGAAGGCCCAGAAGTCCCCCCAAGGCGGGCCGTGGGGGGGCTATCGGCACCAGTTTAATATTGCGGACAGCGGTTTTGGCTCTCGGCCCCCCCAGAGTTCACAACGACCGGGCCGGTGAGGTGGGCCGCACTCTGAATGTAAAGGACTTTGACTTAGAGAGGATCTTCGGTGAAGAAGGGGGTGCAAATCGTCCATATTTCCGGGCTGATCGCGGCCCTTTCGCCCGAAACGAGCACCTTCTGCTTGGAATTGGCCCGTGCCGCTAAAAAGCACGGCACGCGTATTTCCTTCGATCTCAACCACCGGGCCACCTTCTGGGAAGGGCGGGAGGAAGAACTGAGGGAAGTCTTCACCGAGATTGCAGGATTAACGGACATCTTAATTGGCAACGAAGAGGATTACCAGCTCTGCCTGGGTATTCAAGGTCCCGAGGCAGGCGGCGAAGATATTGCGGAACAGATTGACGGGTTTAAGAAAATGATCGGACGTGTGAAAGAATCTTTCCGGGCGCCTCTGTTTTTGCCAATACGCTGCGGGAAGTGGAAAGCGCCAACAAGCATTTTTGGGGTGCGATCCTGCTTGAGGGCGAGGATAATTGGCATGTTGTGGAACCGCGTCCCATCACTGTCCTAGACAGAATCGGCGGCGGTGACGGATTTGTGGGCGGCCTGCTCTATGCCATTTTAAGGGGGGGCTGGGATTCGGACAAATGGATTCAGTTTGCCTGGGCCACCGGAGCCATGGCCACCACCTTCCTTACGGACTATGCCCAACCGGCCGATGAGGAGCAGGTTTGGAGCATCTGGGAAGGAAACGCCAGAGTTAGAAGATAGCGTAAAGACTAGCGAGGTGAAATAGATGAAAAAGCAGATATTGGTGTAATTGGTTTAGCGGTAATGGGCGAAAACCTGGTTATGAACATGGAAAGCAAGGGATTTACGGTATCGGTCTTTAACCGCACAGTGCAGCGCGTTACTGATTTTGTGGAAGGCAGGGCGCAGGGCAAAAACATCGTGGGCACCTATTCCCTGGAAGAATTGGTGGACAGTCTGGCCAAACCGCGCAAGATCATGCTTATGGTTAAAGCGGGCCAGCCCGTGGACGCCTTCATTGAGCGTCTGATTCCCCCCCTTTTGGATAAGGGCGACATTATCATCGACGGCGGCAACTCCCACTTTCCCGATACAATTCGGCGGACAAAGTATGTGGAAGAAAAGGGCCTGCTTTACGTGGGCACGGGTGTTTCGGGCGGCGAAGAAGGGGGGGCACTTTTGGGCCCCAGCCTGATGCCGGGAGGTTCGGCGCAGGCTTGGCCCCATATTAAACCCATTTTCCAAGCAATCTCGGCCAAAGTGGAAGACGGTAGCCCCTGCTGTGACTGGGTGGGCGGCGATGGGGGGGCGGGCCATTTTGTCAAGATGGTTCATAACGGCATTGAATACGGGGGGGATATGCAGTTAATCTGCGAAGCCTACCATGTAATGAAAGATCTGTTGGGCATGTCCGCGTCCGAAATGCATGAGGTGTTTAAAGAGTGGAACAAGGGTGAATTAGACAGCTACCTAATTGAAATCACGGCAGATATTTTAGCTTATAAAGATGAAGACGGATCCCCCCCCTTGGTGGACAAAATTCTGGATACGGCCGGACAAAAAGGTACCGGGAAATGGACCGCAATTGCAGCACTCGATGAAGGCATCCCCCCCTTGACACTAATCGGAGAAGCGGTCTTTTCCCGTACCCTTTCAGCCAGGAAGGAAGAGCGGGTACGGGCCTCGAAAATTCTGGAAGGGCCCCAAGCAAAATATGAAGGGGGGGAGAGGGCAGCCCTGATCGAGGACATTCGCCAAGCACTGTATGCCTCGAAAATTGTCTCTTATGCCCAGGGGTATACCCTACTGCGCGCGGCCGCGGAAACCTATGGTTGGGATTTGAATTACGGCGGCATTGCCCTTATGTGGCGGGGAGGCTGTATTATTCGCTCCGCGTTTTAGGGAAAATCAAGGAAGCATTCGATGCGGACCGGGAGCTTGCCAACCTATTGTTAGCACCATTTTTCAAAGATAAAATTACGTCTGCCCAGGAGAGCTGGAGAAGGGTTTGCGCAACCGCGATGTTAAACGGCATACCGGTACCCGCCTTCACCTCTGCCTTGGCCTATTACGACGGCTTCCGCAGTGCCCGTTTGCCTGCCAACTTGCTCCAAGCTCAGCGGGACTACTTCGGCGCCCACACCTACGAGCGGGTTGACAAGCCGCGGGGGGGTGAGTTTTTCCACACAAATTGGACGGGCGAGGGCGGCAGCACAGCCTCCACTATTTATCATGTTTAAACAAAAAAAAGGTGAGAATCTTGCAGAAAAACAACTGTAGTTCCGGTGAACGCATCTATGATGAAATCAAAAAGAGATCATGTTTTTGGAGCTGCTTCCGGGCCAAAACGTGAACGAGGGCGAAACGGCGGAGCGCTTCAGCGTTTCGCGCACACCCGTTAGGGACGCCTTTCGTTTATTGGAAATGAAGGGCCTGATTGAAGTGAAGCGGGGGGGCCGGGGGGGTACTTTTGTCTCCCTAATCAACATTGATGAACTGGATGATATCATCTACATGCGCAGAATCTTGGAGACCGCGGTTGTGCGCGAAATAGGGGAGTTATCCACCGCTCAGGAAGTCCGGCTCAGGCTGCTTCTATCTGAACAAAGGGCCCTGCTTGACAGCGGCTTGGATGACACCGGCCTGGCCAAGAAATTTTTGGAGCTTGATAACGAACTGCACGGAGCGCTCTTTCAGTTGGCCAACAAAGACACCGTTTGGACCCGGATCTCGGGAGACAGCCCCCCCATTACAATCGCTTACGGGTGCTGACCAACTTGTATGATAAAAAGGCATTGGAAAAACTATATCAAGAACACGTGCAGATCGTAGAAGCGATCAAACGGGGGGGCGAACATGCGGGACTGGAAGAATTCTACCGTACCCATCTTTACGGGGGGGCATGGACAAGCTTTCCCAAATTGTGGGTAAAAACCGTGAATTTTTCACGGGCCATCTGTAATTTTCACGCCTAATAAAGGAGATCAATGCGGAAACGGCCTTGCTTTAAAAGCGGGGGGGCCGTTTTTTTTACGTTCGGGGGGGAAAAAGAATGTCTTTTTGTGCAGAGCGGGCAGGCTTTTGCCTTAAATAAGAAAAGATATAAACAAAGCCACAGTCAAAAGCAGCCTTGTTTCAAAATAGAAAGGATGGGCAGCAATGAAGCACTTGATTATCACTAACGGGACGGTCATTACCGATCGGCTGATCCCGCGGGGGGACAGTAGTAGCCTTGGGTGATCGCATCATTTATGTAGGCAGTGAACAAGAAGGGAAAAGGATCCTGAAAGTGGCCGATGAAAACGTTTTTGAAGTGATCGATGCCAAGGGCAATTACATCGCCCCCCCCGGCCTAATTGATGTGCATATTCACGGTTCTGACGGAGCGGATGTGATGGACGCCACCCCCCCGGAAGCGATTGGCACAATGGCCCGCTTTTTGGTCAAATACGGCATAGTTGGTTTTCTGCCCAGCACCGTCAGCGCCGAGCGGGAAGAAACCCGTTTAGCGGTGCAGAATGTGGCGGACTACAAAAGTGGTGGCAATGAGGCGGAAGTCTTGGGCATCCATCTTGAGGGCCCCTATCTTAACTTCGAATTCAAGGGTGCCCAGTATGGGCCGGCTATTCGCCAAGCGGATCTGCAGGAATTGGAACAGCTTTATGAAATTTTAGGCAGCAAATTGAAGCTGATTACAATGGCTCCCGAAGTGCCCGGCAGCAAGGAAGCTATCGCTTGGCTGACCGAGCGGGGGGTGTTACCGTTTCTATCGGGCACAGCGGCGCCAGTTACGAAGAAGCGGTCGAGGCCTTTACCCGGGGGGGCGTCAGCCATGTTACGCACACCTATAACGGCATGCGCGGCTTACACCACCGAGAACCGGGGGGGTGGTCGGCGCCGTATTAAGTTCGCAGAGCGTGACTGCGGAGCTGATCGCGGATTTAATCCATGTCCATCCGGGTGCCATCAGAGTAATGCTGCAGGCGATAGGCACGGAGCGGATTGTACTTGTTTCAGACGCCATGCAGGCCACGGGCCTCTCCGATGGGGAATATATTTTGGGCAATTTGACCGTAATCGTTAAAGACGGAATTGCCCGGCTGATCGAGGGCAATTTGGCGAGCAGCACTTTAACGCTGCTGAAAGCGGTGGAAAACATGGTGACCGCACTGGGTGTCAGCCTGCCCGAGGCTTTCCGCATGGCCAGTCTGAACCCCCCCGCGCAGGCGATTGGCCTTAAAGACAGGGGCTGGATTAGGGAAGGCAACAGGGCCGATGTGATCATTGTTACCCCCCCGCTTTCGAGACACGAACAACAATTATCGGGGGGAAAATAGCTTACAGTAAGGACTAGAAGCGGCCGACCGCGGGTTGTTGGACGCTGCAGGATTGGCAAACGGGGGGGGAGTGCAGTGACGAAAATATCGATTATTGGTGCGGGCAGCATGTTCACGCGGCACATCGCCAGCGATATTATGAGCATTCCGGGCTTGGAAAAGGGCATTATTGCTTTGGTGGATATCGATGGGGGAAAGACTCAAACTCGCGCAGCGGCTGGTTGAAATGGTTAGGGAAAGACTGGGCCGCGATTGGGTTATTCAAGCTTCTACCGATCGCCGGGAGGTAATGGGGGGGGATTCGGACTTTATTATTAACCAAATCGAAGTACACGGTTTGGAGACTGTGCAATTAGAGTATGAAATTCCGCTGAAATACGGGCTGCAGCAGTGCATCGGTGATACGATGGGCCCGGGCGGGCTGTTCAAGACACTGCGCACCCTGCCCGCTTGGGCCGAAATTCTCAGGGATGCGGAAGAGCTGGCGCCCGGCAGCACCATCTTAAACTACACAAACCCCATGTCCGCCATTACGCTGGCTGCCGTTAGGCTGACCGAGCTGCCCGTTGTGGGCCTCTGCCACTCGGTGCAGGGTACAAGCCGGCTTTTAGCGGACTATCTGGAAGTGCCCTACGAAGAATTAAGGTGGGATTGCGCCGGAATCAACCATATGGCTTGGTTTACAACACTGAAGCATCAAGGCCGCGACCAATACCCCCCCGCTTAAAGGAAAAAACGCGGGATGGGGAATTTTTGGCCAAAGATCCGGTACGCCTGGACGCTTTGAACTACCTAGGTTACTTTGTCACTGAATCAAGCGGCCATTTCTCCGAATATGTCCCCTACTACCGCAAAAGGCAGGATTTAATCGATCTCCACTGCAGCAGTGGTTATAATGGGGCGACCGGGTTTTATGCCGAGAACTGGCCCACTTGGCGAGCAAATACTGATCGGGCCATTCGGGAGTTGGTTGCGGGTGAGCGCGAACTGCAACTAAAAGCCAGCAGCGAATACGCGGCCGTAATTATGGAGGCCATTTTGGCGAACAAGCCCACCGTTATTTACGGTAACGTGCTAAATACCGGGTTGATTGATAATTTGCCTCAGGACGGCATTGTGGAGGTGGCCTGTTTAGTTGACGGCAGTGGCATTCAACCCACCCACTTCGGCAGATTGCCGGAGCATTTGGCTGCGCTCAATAAGAGCAACATGTCCTTTTTCGATTTGGCCGTAACTGCTTTTTTTGGAAAAGGATCGAGAAATGGCGCTGCACGCTTTGATGATCGATCCGCTTACGGCAGCCGTTTGTTCCTTGCATGAGATTAAAGCTATGTTCTTTGAACTTTACACAGCCGAAAAGGAGTATATCGCGGAGTTAAAATAAGAAGGGGGGGCGGCTGCAGTGCAGGATCTTAAATTGTCCGAGTTCAGACCCGAAAGCGAATTGGTAGTGCCCAGAACGGAAATTACCAAGCCCAAATTTCCCGTTATTGATATGCACACCCATTTTGGGCCTTTAGTTTTAGGCGATCAGTTCTACGAGTGCTATGACACGGCGGCAGAGGTGGAAAAATTCAAAGCCTGCGGTATAACTAAGGTGGTAGCTCAGGAAAACGTTTGGGGGGGAAAGACGCTCGATCAGCTTTTAGAAAAGATCCACCCTTTCGGCGATTTTATCAGTATTTACGGGTCACTGGATGTGGCTAAATTAGATCAGCCCGATTTTGAAAGCTATGTGCAGCGCATTTTGCCGAAGGCACAAGCAAAAGGTGTGCGGGGTTTGAAATTCTGGAAAGACATTGGCCTGGAGAAAAAGGACGGGGGGAGGGTAATTACCTTAGAATAGACGATGAACGGCTCGGAGTAATTTGGGCCACCGCAGCGGAGCTCAATCTGCCCGTCCTTTTGCACATCGCCGATCCGGTGGCCTTCTTTAAACCGATAGGCCCCGGCAATGAGCGCTGCGAAGAACTGGCCAGGGTTCCTGCCTGGTCTTTTTGCAAACCGGGGGGGCTCTTCACATTTGCGGAACTAATGGAGCAGCAGGTAAATTTGCTGCGCAATAATCCCGCCACAACCTTTGTTATTGCCCACGTGGCTTCATATGCGGAAAACTTGGGCCAAGTCAGCCGATGGCTTGATGCTTTTCCTAATTTGTACATTGATTTTGCCGCTCGGTTAGGTGAAATAGGCAGGGCGCCCTATACTGCCCGCAAATTCTTTTTAGATCACCAAGACCAAATCTTCTTCGGCAGCGATGCTACCGCGGGTACCCACTTAATTATGCACCTTACTTTGAGTTTTTGGAAACCCGCAACGAATACTTCGACTATTCGGGCGCTGAAATACCCCCGCAGGGCCGCTGGAAGATCTACGGGATCGGTTTGGAGGACGGGGGGGTGCTTGGGAAAATCTACTATCAAAATGCAGAAAGGGTGCTGGGTTTGTAGCCCTTTCGGGAAGGAGAGAGGCATGCGTTTGCAGATTTTAGGCAGTGGAGCGGCGGAGGGCTGGCCCGCGGTATTCTGCGGCTGCACGGCCTGCCGCAGAGCCAGGGAGTTAGGGGGGGAAAAAAAACATTCGCACCAGATCGGGTGCCCAATTGGGAGCCCGGCACAAGATTGATTTCTCCTGCGATTCCTTCTCCCAGGCTTTAAGGCATCGTTTGGATTGGACAAAATTGGAGCATCTTTTTTTTCACCCACGCCCATAACGACCACTTCTATCCCGCTGAAATCAAGATGCGGCGCGCAGGCTATGCCCATCCGGCCCCCGGGTAGGGAAGAAAAACGCCTCTTAAATATTTACGGGGGGGATGCTTTAATCCACCGCGGGCTGACTGATGTGCTGCCCGATTTGGCGGAAGCGGGCGCGGTGTTTCACGAACTGACTCCCATGCAACCAATTCAAGCGGGGGGGCGGTAACGGCGGTGCCGCTGCCTGCCAATCATATGCGGGGGGCAGCGCCTTCATCTATTTGTTCACACAAAACGATAAAACACTCTTATATGCCTTAGACACCGGCTGGCTTCCGGAAGAAACCTGGGCTTATCTTGCGCAGGGGGGGCCCGTTTTAAACTGCGTTGTTTTGGATGCCACTTACGGGCCTAATGCGGGCTGCGGCGGGCATCTGGGCCTGGCAGAGGTAATCAAGGCGAAAGAAAAAAAATGGCCGCACTGGGCCTAGTGACCGCGAGTTCCCTTGTGCTTGCCAATCATTTTTCCCACAATGGCGGGCTTCTGCACCACGAATTGGAGGAATTGCTGAACCCCCACGGGATCATCGCTGCCTATGATGGGCTGATCCTAGAGTTTTGATCAGTTATTGATCAGTGCCCCGGCCTGATTTCACTCGGATTTTACCTCCCCCCCTGAGGGTAGGAAAACACCCTTTACATAAAAAAAACTTTTGATATAGGCTTTAGAATATAGTAAAATAGTGGTGTACTATCTTTCAGGTGAGGAGAAAAGCCCATGTTTCCTATTTTAAATAAAGAACTATTGGCCCCTGCCATCTATCGCCTGCGGGTTAAAGCGCCCCTGATTGCCCAAAGGGCGCGGGCGGGCAATTTTGTTATCCTGCGCTTAGATGAAACAAGTGAGCGCATCCCCATCACGATTGCCGGCCATGATCCTCGGGCAGGCACGCTGGATTTGGTGATCCAAGCGGTGGGTAAAGCACCGAGGATCTGTGCAGCCTTAAACCCGGTGCTGCCCTCCGCGATGTGTTAGGGCCTTTGGGCGAAGCGGTGGAAGTGCGGGGGGGCGAGAAAAATGTGATCGGCATCTGCGGCGGTATCGGTGCTGCCCCCCCATCCTTCCTGTCCTTGAGGCGTATCACGCGCAGGGGGGGCACGCATCACCACGATTTTTGGCGCCCGTTCGGCCGACTTATTTGTCTTAAAAGAAGAGCTGCGGGCAATCAGCGATCAGCTGATTTACACCACGGATGACGGCAGCCTAGGTAGGCGCGGTTTGGTGACCGAGCCGCTGGAAGAACTGCTGCAGCGGGGCCAAATATTTGACCGGGCAGTTGCCATCGGGCCTGCACCCATGATGCGCGCCGTATGTAAAGTCACGGAAAAATATGCTCTGCCTACCATCGTCAGCCTCAATGCCATCATGATTGACGGCACGGGCATGTGCGGAGGCTGTCGGGTGACGGTTGCCGGCGAAACGAAATTCACCTGCGTAGAAGGGCCCTGTTTTGACGGGCACCGCGTTGATTTCGACAGTTTGATTTTACGCCAAGCCTTTTATCGCCAACAGGAACAAGAAGCGGTGCAGACGAGAGGAGCTGAAAGGTAATGGCTCAAGCGATAAAATCCAGGGCGGTAATGCCCACGCTGGACGCTGCCCGGAGGCGGCACACCTTTGCGGAAGTAACTTTGGGGCTGGAGCCGTCAAGCGCGGTGGCAGAAGCCCGCCGCTGCCTGAACTGCAAGGCCAAGCCCTGTGTGCGGGGGGGCTGCCCCCGTTGGTGTGGCCATTCCCGAGTTTCTCCGCCTGATTGCTCAGGGCGAGTTTGCCGCGGCTGAAGCTAAAATTAAAGAAACGAACAGCCTGCCCGCGGTGTGCGGCAGGGTGTGCCCCCCCCAGGAGAGCCAGTGCGAAAAACGCTGTGTTTTAAAAAGAATGGGCCAGCCCATTGCCATCGGCATGCTGGAACGCTTTGCTGCCGATTATGTACGCCAAGCGAGAATCGACAGAAGCCCGCAGAGGGCTGTAACAGGCAGTAAAGAGCAGATCGCGGTCATCGGTTCCGGGCCCGCGGGCTTAAGCTGTGCGGCCGAGTTGGCCAAGGAAGGTTACCGAGTTCACATCTTCGAGGCGCTGCACGCGGCAGGGGGGGGTGTGCTGCGCTACGGCATTCCCGAATTTAGGCTGCCCACCGAGGTTGTGGATCAAGAAATAGAATATCTGGAAGCACTGGGCGTTAAGATTTTCACCAATACTGCGGTGGGCCTGACAGTTGATTTGCGGGACATGCTGGCCGACGGCCAATACGCGGCCGCCTTTATTGCCACCGGCGCGGGCTTACCTTATTTTCTCCATATTCCCGGGGAGGACTTAAACGGAGTTTACAGCGCCAATGAATTCTTGACCCGCACCAATCTCATGAAGGCTTATCTTTTCCCCCCCAAATATTCCACCCCCCCATTCATTTGGGCGAACAGGTGGCGGTAATCGGCGCGGGCAATGTGGCTATGGATGCGGCCCGCACCGCCTTGAGGCTGGGGGGGCAAAAAAAGGTCCACATCGTTTATCGCAGGGACCGCCAAGATATGCCCGCCCGCTTAGAGGAAATTGAACACGCTCGGGAGGAAGGTGTTGAGTTTGTCCTGCTATCTGCACCAAAACGGATCCTGGGTGACGAGCGCGGTTACGTGCGGGCCTTGGAGTGCGTTGAAAACCGAATTACGGGAGGATGGAGAGGCGCAGAGGCTTACGCCGAGAGAAATTGAGGATTCTGAATTTGTCTTGGACGTGCAGACAATTGTGGTTGCCGTGGGCCAGGGCGCCAATCCCCCCCTTTTAACGCGCAGGCTGCCCGGTTTGGAATTAAACGAGGACGGCACCATTGCGGTCCATGATCGGTTCGGCGCCACTTCCATCCCCCCCCGGATCTGGGCAGGCGGAGATGCTGTCACCGGTGCCGCGGTGGTCATTACCGCCATGGGGGGGCGGGGGGGAAAAAGGCGGCAGAGGGCATACACAATTACCTGCAGGCGCAAGGGCACAGCGGGCAAAAAAAAGGCCGAGGGAATGTCATAAGAGGAAAATAGGCTGTGTTCCAATATAATGAAACCACTTGTACTGCGAAATACAGAAGATAACGGTGCACAAGAACGCGGAGGTGGTTTTAGTGGCCTTGGCGCTGTCCATTGTGCTGATCCGTGATGAAAACAAAACCGGAAAAATCAATGGTTGGATCCTTTTAACGCTAGCCGCACTGAAAATATTGGCCATGCTGGTTTACATGTTCGCCTATTAGGGCAAAAGAATTAATTTTAACGTTTAAACATACAGGTGATTGGAAAATTACGGAGAACTCCTCCTTTATACAAAAAAAAGGGGGGGGCGTTACTTTGAAAAGAATAAGGCTGCTCAGTTTAGTGCTTTTGGTTGTACTTCTCACCGGCTGTTTAAGTCCGCGCATTGACGTCACTATCGATCCCGACACCATTAAGGTTACCTCCGAGATGACCGCCATCGAGGGTGTGTCGCTGAAATTTAAGATGAGGGGGGGTATCAGTTTCAGCTACACGCTCAAAGAGGTGCTTGTCACGCTAAAGGATGAAGATGGGGGGGAAGAAAGGATCACCCCCAAGACGGTTGATTTAGAGAATAAAAAGATCCCCGTTTTTTTTCGGTGTCAGTCGTGCTATAGCCATCGATCCCATTTCGCTAGACGGAATCGAGGGAATTGGTGCAGACTTGTATGACCAATTGCTCAAGGGTGAAAAATGGACATTGGAGATCGTCGTTGTGGGAACTAAGGATTCGACCGCCACGGCTAAGGTAATATTTGAATAAAGATAATCATGTTCACATAAACGGTGTCCTCGCCCCCCCGGCGGGGACATTTTTTTTCTTTTCGGGCCGGATGTGGTAAAATTAAGACAGGCTGGAAAGGGGAGACATAAAATGGAACATACGGAGCTACTTCAGAGGATGATCGCCTACGAACAGGGCTGCCCCCCCGCAAGGGTTCAGCATTTTTTTAAAGGTGTGGGCTTTTGCCAAACTCATTGCGGACCTAGAAAACCTAGATGGGAAGACGCTCTTCATTTTAGAAACGGCCGCCATTACCCATGATATAGGCATCCGGCCCAGCCTGGAAAAGTATGGTAGCGGCAGGGGGGGATTACCAAGAAATCGAGGGCCCGCCCGTAGCCCGCGAACTGCTGCAGGGGCTTAACTACGAACAGGCCGTGATCGACCGCGTTTGCTATCTCATCGGCCACCACCACACCTATGACAGTATAGACGGCTTGGACTACCAAATTTTGGTAGAAGCGGACTTCCTTGTTAATATCTACGAGAATGAGATGGGGCCGCAGGCGGTAAGAAACATCCGCCGGACCATTTTTGCTACCGCAGGCGGCAAACAAATCTTCGATCAGCTCTATGGGCAGTAACCTTGCGCCCAAGCCGGGGGATATTCCTTCTTTGTAGAAAAAGTATCGCACGGCGGGCGGATTCTTATTTGATTGAAATGAATCAAAACGAAACGGGGGGGTGGAGTTGGTGAAAGTTCTGCACTTGGCAGACCTGCACCTGGGCAAAAGGCTGAACGAGTTTAATCTTTTGGAGGACCAGCGGTATATTTTAAGCCAAATCGTGACGATCGCCCGGGAAGAAGAGGTTGACGGGGGGGTTTTAATCTGCGGTGATGTCTATGATAAAAGCCAGCCCAGCGCGGAAGCGTTTGAACTTTTGGATCGCTTCCTAACGGAACTGGTGGCGCAAAACTTGCAGGTACTCATGATCAGCGGCAATCATGATTCGCCCGAGCGGTTAAGTTTCGGCAGCAGGATCATGCACGGAGCCGGCTTGTATGTTGCAGGCCGCTTTCGGGGGTGCCCGGAGCGGGTGACTTTAGAAGATGAACACGGCCCCCCCGTCCATTTTTATCTGCTGCCCTTTATCAGGCCTGCCCACGTTCGCCCTTATTTCGAGCAGAAAATTGAGAGTTACCATCAGGCGGTGGCTGCTGTATTAGAGGCGGAGCCTATCAAGAAGACGGAACGCAATGTGCTTTTGGCCCACCAATTTGTCCTAAGCGGCGAGGTGGAGCCGGAGCGCTCCGACTCCGAGACTGTTGCGGTAGGCGGGTTAGATTCGGTGGATGCTTCTGTCCTGCAGGATTTTGATTATGTGGCTTTGGGCCATCTGCACAGGCCGCAAAGTATCGGGGGGGGTGAACAGATTCGCTATGCGGGGTCACCTTTAAAATATTCCTTCTCGGAAGCGAGGCATGTCAAATCGGTGGCCGTCATTACCCTGGCCGCCAAAGGTGAAGTGGAGATTAGGCAGCGGCCCTTAACACCCTTGCGGGATTTAAGGGAGATTCGGGGCCCCCCCTTAGCAGAGCTTTTGCGCCTGGGCCAAGAGGCGCGGGAAGGCCAAGATGACTACTTCCGCATTATACTCACGGATCAGGAAGAACTCTATGATCCTCTCGGACAGCTCAGGCCGGTTTATCCCAACTTAATGTCCTTGGAATTTGAGCATCGAAAACTCAACCGGCCGAGTACGAGATCGCCCCCCCAGCGGTGATTTAACCGATCAGGGGCCCATCGATCTGTTTGCCGGCTTTTATGAACTGCAGAATAACGAACAGCTCACGGAGGAACAAATTACGGTGCTGGAAGAAGTTTTTGCTGAAGCGGGAGGGGACGAGCCATGAAACCGGTCAAGATGATCATGTCGGCCTTTGGGCCTTATGCGGACAGAGCGGAACTTGATTTGCCCCCTTGGGCTCGCAGGGCTTGTTTTTAATCACGGGCCCCACCGGCTCGGGTAAAACGACCATTTTGATGCCATCACCTTCGCTTTATATGGCGAAAGCAGCGGTTCTACTCGGGGGGGAGTGGAAACACTGCGCAGCGATCACGCCTCACCGGAGGCGGAAACCTATGTGAGATTTACCTTCTTACATCGGAACAAGACTTATACCATCACTAGAAACCCCGCCTATAAAAGGCCCAAAAAGGTGGGGAAGGGACAACTACAGAGGGCGCCAACGCAGTTTTAGAACTTCCCGACGGCGCGGTGGTCACGGGTGTTACCAATGTCAATAATCGAATTGAGGATATACTCGGTATCGGCTGCGGCCAATTTAAACAGATCGCCATGATCGCCCAGGGTGAATTTCTCAAACTGCTCCATGTGGACAGCAAAGAGCGGGGGGGAGAAATTTTTCGCCGCGTTTTTGATACCCATCTGTTCTTAACTGCCCAAAACCTAATGAAGGAAAGGGCCAATGAAGCGGGGACGCGTTTGCAGGCCGGGGAAGCAAGCATTCTGCACAGCTTAGGCAGCCTGCGTCTTCCCGAAGAAGAGGAGGCCCTTCGCTCCCGGCTGGAACAGGCGGATATTCACGCGGTACCGGAACTTCTGCCCAAGATTAAAGAATTCGCTGCGGCCGATGCCGAAAGGCAGGGCGCCCTCGCCGGGCAGGCTCAGCGGCTCGCGGCGAAAATGGCGGCGCAAATCACCAAGATTACAGAGGCCCGCCATCTCAATCAAGCTTTCGCCGATTTGGCGGCGGCCCAAAGGGCGCAATTAGAACTTGAGTCCCAAGGGGGGGCAGCATACCAAGAACGGAAGAGCGAAATGACCGCGGCGGAAAGGGCGCTCTACCACATCAGCCGCTGCAGCGGGAATATGACAGGCTGGCCCAAGCGGAACTAGACCTGCGGGAAAAGACGGAAAGTTTGGCCGTCCGGATTGGCAAACAAAAGGAAGAACTGCACAAGGCCCAGGCCTCGTATACGGCGGAAAAAGAGCGAGAGCCCGAACGAAATGGGCTGAGCAGCGACATCTCCGCCCTAAACAAGCTGCTGCCCCCCCGCTATGATGAGGCGGAGGCACTGAGAGTGGCTCTGCACAGGGCAAAACAGAAAAAGAACGATTTAACGGAAAGCCTGGCTGAATTAGTTGAGAAGCGGAACCTCCTGCAGACAAAAAAAAGGCCGAACTCCTTGAGGAACTTAAGTCGCTAGAAAACATTGATGTCCGCCTGCTCACCTGTGAGCAGGAAAGGGAAAGATTGCAGAAAACGGGGGGGCAGATGCTGGCCCTTCTTGGGCAGGCCCTTGATGATGCGGCCGCACTGGGCCAAACGCGGGCAGCCGCGGCAGCAGAATACGATCGGGCGGAGAGCACGTTTTTGCAAATCAATGCAGAGTATGCCCGTGCTGAACTGGCCTTTTTCCGGGAACAGGCGGGTCTTTTGGCCCGGGGGGGGCTGCAGGCAGGTGCAGCCTGCCCCCCCGTTTGCGGCTCAACGGAACATCCCCCCCGCAAGGCGGTTGTTGATCCTCAGGCACCCACGCAAGCGGAACTGGGAGACTTAAAAAAACGGACTGAGCAGGCCAGGGCAGCGATGGAAAAACGGGACGTCTGGCCGCGCAAAAAGCACCGAACTGGAGCAAAGCCTGCGCCGGCTGGAGCAGGATGCCGCCCGGCTTTTCTCTGATCTGCCCGAGCAGATTTCACCGCAAGGTTTAACACGAAAAGTTAAATCGGCTCAAGGGGGGGAAAACGACACAGCCTTAGAAGCTAACCTGACCCAATTGGAGCAGTTTACGGAAGACGCCAAACGTAAAAAAAACCTACGCAGCTCAGCTCGATACCATGACTGAGGTACTGGAGAAAACGAGGCGGAACAAAAAGAAAAACAAGAAGCGGTACAAACTGCGGCCGTGGCCATTTCCCAACAGCAGGGGGGGCAGCTGGCCGCCTTACAAGAGTCTCTGCAGTTTAACGATAAGGCACAAGCGGAGCAGGTACTGCGCGATTGGCAGGGCCGCTTAAAGTCGCTCAAAGATAAACTGGAACAAACGGAGCAGGCTTATTTAGATATAAAAGTCGCGTTGGAGAAAATGAGGCACTTTTGGCCGGTGATCTTGATAGGTTGAAGGGGCTTGGCGCAGAAAAAGCGGAGGCAGCAGCCGTTTATGCCGCCAAAAGAATCGCTTTGGGCTTTGCCGCGGAAGCAGATTATAAAAAGGCTTTACGAAGTGAGGCGGAGCTGCAAGCACTGCAAGAGGGCCTGGCAGCTTACGAACAGGCGGTGCGCCGGGTGGAGCATGATCTAACCAGGCTTGTGGGTGTCACAAAGGATCAGGAAAAACAGGATCTAGACCGGTTGGAAGCGAAAAAAACAGAGTTGGAACAAGAGCAGCAGGCGCTGGATGAACTCAGGCAAATGATCGGCACCAGGCTGGAGATCAACCTACCCCTGATTGAGGCGGTGCAAGGGGGGAATTGGCCGGACTGGAAGCATATCGGCGAGAATACCTGATGCTTAGGGGGGGCCTTGCTAGGACCGCGAACGGAGAGCTCGCGGGCCGACAGAAGCTCGCCTTTGAACAGTATGTGCAGATCTTTTACTTCCAGAGAATTCTGCAGGAAGCCAATAAAAGATTGCGGACCATGACCAACGGCCGTTTGAACTGATTAGGCGCCGGGAACCGGATGATCTGCGCTCCCGCACGGGCTTGGACATTGATGTCCACGATCATTACACGGGCAAACCCCGGTCAGTGCAGTCCCTTTCGGGGGGGCGAATCGTTTAAAGCGTCTTTAGCCCTTGCCTTAGGTCTATCCGATGTGATCCAAGGCTTCGCCGGAGGCGTGGCCATAGACACGCTTTTTGTGGATGAGGGGGGGTTTGGCGCCCTAGATGACGAGTCTTTAGAACAGGCCATTCAAACGCTCGTAAATCTGGCCGCGGGAGATCGCCTGATCGGCATCATTTCGCACGTTAACGAACTCAAAGAAAGAATCGATCGCCAAGTGCAGATCGAAAAGACCGCAACGGGCAGCACTTTAAAGGTTGTAGTCTAAAACCGCAAAGGAAAAGGAGGATACTGCATGGGGGCTTACCGGCTAAAAATTGTGATGAAAGATTTACCGGCTGTAGCGCGCACATTAATCGTACCGAAAAGGATTTCGTTAGCGGCTTTGCACGCGGTCATTCAGTATGCCCTGGGTTGGCGGGACTATCATTTGTATGACTTTAGTACGCAAGGGGACCCCCCCACTCGTTATACAAATGACAGCGAGGGTGCTGCGGAATACGAGTATTACCGAGAGAACCCCCCCGATACGCCGCACAGAAGGGTGGAGATGATCTTGGCGCGGCCTTTGAAACTTGCGCATACCGTTCCGCTGGAGCAGCTGCTTGCCAGGGGGGGAAAAGAGATTGATTACACTTATGATTTCGGTGATAACTGGCAGCTGTCCATCAGCTTGGAAGAGGTTATTACTGACTACCTTCACCCCATGCCGTTTGTTCGGACGCCCAAGAAGCGGGGCCGCCGGAAGATGTGGGCGGTACCACCGCGTTTATGAATTTTTTTGCAGGCCTGGCATAACCCCGCCCACCCCGAGCATAAAGAAATGGTCGCTTGGGGGGGTAGATCACAGGGTTTTACAGGCAGGGTAGACCTGAAAAAAAATCAACCTCTTTCTCAAACAAAAATTACCTTTGGGTGACGATGATCTGTCTCGGACGCTGTATCGGCTCAATCGGCACTTTTTTTCCGTTCGATCAGCCGGTGGCTTTCAACCCGCTGCTGGATTCGGCACAGGCATCTTCCACCCATTTTCTTTCCTATTTCACCGATTTTTGCGGACGCTGCAAGAACGGGGGGGCAGGGTAAGGCTGACCGCTAAGGGCAGTCTGCCGGTGAAGCTGGTTAAAGAACTTTTTTTACGAGCGCGGCTATGATTTGCCCAGGCGGAGTGGCGCAGCGAGAATGTCCGCAGAGAGGCGGATGCTTGGTTTTGGGCCAATTGCATGATCTGGCCGGGCTCACCGGCTTAATCAAGCACAGAGAAAACACACTCAGCTTGACAAAAAAAAGGCGAAATGTTTTTGCAGTCGCCCGGCGCAGAAAACTATTACACTCTTTTGTGGGATTACCTGGCTGCCTTTAATTTAGGCCATGAACAGGGGGGGCGTGAACCCCTGCCCTACGATCTTTACCCCTATCTGTTCGGGCTGCTGGCGCAGTTTGGCGATAGGGAGCGGGAAATTGGTTTTTACGCGGATAAACTGCTCGAGATTGATCCTTTTCTGATTGATGACGAAGATGGGGAAGTGCAAGCCAGATATTGGTTCGGATACCGTCTTTACTCACGGGTCATGCAGCGGCTTTTTGCAGAATTCGGTTTAGTGCAAACCCGGTCCGAACAAGACAAGGGACAGGCCTTTCAGGACAGATGCTTCGTACAGAGAACCCCCCCCTGTTTGATCAAGTGCTGCTGCGCTGGTAGGGCACTTCGGTTAGTGCCCTCGTCTGTGAAATGGTCCTTGACAAGCAGACAAATAATCGCTAGAGTAAGAAATGAGGTTCACCTCACTTTGTCGAAAGGGGGGCGCCGGCTGTGGCCAAAAACAGGAAAGAATTAATTCGTGAAACGGCTATTTCAGTCATGTCCGAATTGGGCTTTCATGATTCCACAACGGATCGGATTGCCCAAGAGGCGGGCATGGCGGTAGGCACCATTTACAATTATTTCCGCAATAAAGAGGAAATCCTGGAATATATTTTCAGGTGGAATTTGCCAAACGCCAACAGGCCTACCAAGCAGAATTGGCCAGTAGCAGAAGTGCTTTGGAAAAATTGGCCGTACTGCTTGAAACCCATTTTCGCGCCGTTGGCCAAGACATTGCCGTTGGCAGAATCCTAGTCAGGGAGCATCCCGCTCCGGGAGGTACGGAAGAAAATCAAATTACCCTCTTTTTGCAGGGTGTTCCTTCATTAATCCAAACTCTACTGGATCAGGCGGCAGAGGCGGGCGAAATCGGGCCTTTAGATACCGAGTTGGTGGCGGCGGCCATTTTCGGGGGGGCTGTTCAGGGCGTGACCTTTCAGGCAGTCTTTACTGAAAGTGAATCGAAACGGAAAGAAATTCTCGCCGCGGCGCCGCGGGGGGGCTGATGGAGTTATTCCTTAACGGGTTAAACCGATAGACCGGCGTTTTTTTTCTGCCCGTTTGTGAGTGAGGCCTCACTCAACTAAGAATAGTAAAAAGGGGGGGATCAGTTGCAGTGACAAATTTCAGCAGAATAATTACTAAAGCACCCAGATTTACTTTAGCCATAATCCTGATTATGACCGCCTTGTTCGCTTACTTCGCGCCGCAGGTGGGCCTGACCACTGATGTAAAAGATTTTTTTCCCCCCCGATCATCCGGAGGTCTTAACCTACAACGAGATTGAGGCTAAATTTGGCGGCGCCGAATACATCATGGTCGCCATGACTGCTCCGGACATCTTTACTTACCAAAATCTCTCCGATCTGCAAGAACTGACAATAGTCCTCCAACAAATTGAAGGCGTTGGCCAAGTACGCAGTTTAACCAGTTCCGACGCTGTCCGCGGTTCTGAATGGGGGGGCATTGAGCTTTCACCCTTAATCGGTGTCATTCCCCAAGACTTGGACGCCTTGGCGGAACTGAAGCGCACTATTCTGGCGGACCCCCCCATGTACAGCGGCAGTATGGTGGCACCTACCGCCGATGCCGCTTTGGTGGTGGTGGAAGTCAAACCACAGGCAGATGCCGTTTCAGTTGCGGCGGCGGTCCAAAAGCAGTTGAACAGGCCCCCCCAACGCCGGGGGGGATCTTTATGTAACGGGGGGGACTCCGGTCTTAAACCAAGTCTTAGCCGATTCCATGAAAGCTGATTTAAGCAAGCTTTTCCCCCCCTTGGTGCTGCTATTGATAGCCGCAGTCTTGTATCTCAACTTCAAAAACCTACAGGGTGTTGTCCTACCTTTCTTGACCGTTTTAATCAGTGTAATCTGGACGCTCGGTTTCATGGGCATTCTGGGCAAACAGCTGTCCCCCCCTTTAAACGCGGTCATGCCCGTGATTTTAGTCAGCTTGGGCAGTGCTTACGGAATTTATATTCTGGAGCGCTACCAAGAGGAGCTGCAGAGGCAACAAACTAAAAAGAAAGCAGCATTGGCGGCACTCACATCGGTTGGCGCGGCGGTGCTCATGGCCGGGACCACAACCATTGCGGGTTTTGCCTCCAATGTTACGAGTTCAATCAGCCTTATGAAGGACTTTGGCCTGTTTACCGCTTTCGGGGTACTTGTGGCCTTGCTCATCTCTCTAACCCTAATACCTTCAATTTTGGTTTTGCGGGCCGAAAGCAAACGCAAGTTTTTACAGCCTGCAAAAACAAAACGGAGAAAAGAAAAAAAACGGACTCTCGTTTAGATCAAGTCTTGCGGAAGCTGTCGCAATTGGTAACGGAACGCAGCACGGCGGTAATCCTTGTCATTCTTATCTTAGCCGCATTGGCCTTGGGCGGGCTGCATCGTCTAGAAACGGACAGCAACTTTTTAACTTTTTCGATGACGGTTCGCAACCGAAAATTGCCTATGAATTGGTAAAAGATAAGTTTTCCGGTTCGCAAAGTGTGGAGGTGGTTCTCAAAGGAGATCTGCAAGAACCGGACATCCTGCAAGCGATGGCCGCTTTCCAGGCCGATTTGGAGGCAACCGGGCTGGTGGGCAAGCCAACCTCCATCGTTAACCTTTTGGAAAAGGTAAACTCCGCGCTGCAGGACGGGGGGGACGAACGCTTTGCAGTTGTGCCCGACAGTCGGGAATTAGTTGCCCAATACCTGCTTCTGCTGGAGATGAATGACGAACAGGGCATGGTCAGCAGATTTCTCACGATGGATTACCAAGAGGGGGGGCGCATTCAAGCGCTGGTCAAAGACTCCTCAGCCGCGGGGGGACGACCGCGCTTTTCGGAGAGATTGAAGCGCTTAGCGCCAAACACTTTGGGTCTCTTAAGGTGGAAGCGACACCAACCGGCATCATCGTACTCATGAACTCCTTGGCGGACATGATCATTGCCGGGCAGATTTCCAGCCTGATCTTCTCCTTAGTGACCGTGTTTGTGATCGTGCGCCTGCTTTTACAATCCTGGGAAGGCAGTGTGCTCAGCATTCTTCTCATTCTACTCACGACTTTGATTAACTTCGGTTTAATGGGCTGGTTGGGCATTCCTTTGGACATTGTCACCGTCTTGATCAGCAGTATCGGCATTGGCGTGGGCATAGACTATTCGATTCATGTTTATTCCCGCTACAGTGAAGAGCGCCGTGCAGGCTTGGCTGTGGCCGCCGCGCTGCAGCGGACAATCTGTCTCACCGGCAAAGCGATAGCGGCCAACACCGGTTCGGTGGTGGCGGGGGGGTTTCTAATCCTGATCTTTTCGTCTTTTCCGCCCTTAAGGTATTTTGGCAGTTTGGTTACGGCAACGATGCTGGTGGCGTCATTGGGTTCTTTGACCCTGCTGCCGGCGGTAATTGTGCGCAGAGATTGTTTACGGCAAAATAAGCAAAAGGTGGTAGTAAAATGAACAAATTATTCAAAGGCATCCTCACAGCAGTACTTCTGCTCAGCTTGGGCGCGGGGGCGGTGGCTGCGGGCACGCCCCCCCTGTCCGGGCCGCAGATTCTGGCCACAATGGATGAAGCGATGGGTGCGCAGAGCAAGGTCATGACGCAAAATATGACGATCGTTGCGGCCAATGGGCAGGAAAGAACCAGGGAAATGCAGATGTGGAGCAGGCAGGTGCAGAATGGAGATGAAATGCTTGCTAAATTCTTGGCACCGGCCGATGTGCGCGGCACGGGTATTTTGATGAAAGACGATGATATGTGGCTCTACCTGCCTGCTTTGGGCAAAACGCGCCGGGTGGCGGCCCATGCCAAAAAGGGAAGTTTTATGGGCAGCGATCTCACCTTCGACGACATGGAACAGCTGGGCAGCAGGGGCTTTACCCCCCCTTTTACCGGGCGGACCTGGTTGGGGGGGAAGGGGAGGCGGTGGACAGTGAATGCTTTGTCTTGGAACTCGTTCCATTAGAAGCAGACAACGCCTTCAGCCGCCTAAAAGTGTGGGTGGACAAAAGTGTTTTTCTTCCCAGACAGATTGAATATTACGATGAAACGGGCCAACTGCAGCGAGTTCTTTCCACTTATAATTTATCCGCCCGGGCGGGCCGCTGGCAGGCCGAAAGAATGGTAATGGAGGATCTGGTGCGGGGCACTAAAACGATTTTGCAGATTAAAGAAGTCAGGCTTGACGAGGGCTTAGATGCCTCCCTCTTTACCACGCGCAGCTTAGAAAGGGTATATAATTGAAAAGGCAATTTCTATACATCTTGGTTTTGGCAGCGGTTTTAGCGCTTCTTCCGCAAAATGCGGCCGCGTCCGGCCCGGCACTGACCGGGCAGCTCCTCGGTGAACTGGGTATCGTTTTAGCTGATCCCGCGGATTTCAGCGGCGGCCAGCAGCTTATTTTAAACCTGGACCAATTCTTGGATTCCGGCGCTGTGCACCTTCGTTTCCGGGGGGATTATGCTCTGCCGAGCGGCAATTGGGCCCTAGTTTTAGATGAAGCCTATTTGGATTATTATGCCGCGGACTTCGATCTGCGCTTAGGCAAACAGCGGTTGAACTGGGGGACGGCCCTGCAAATTAACCCCCCCACCGATGTCATCAATCCGGTTAATATCGCTGACCCTCTAGATGATAAGCTGCCCGTCTTTCTTGTGAACATGGATTATTATCTGAATGATGTCTGGAGTGTAAGCGCGGCCTATGCACCGTTTTCACCCCCCCGGCGATCAACGAATCACCCAACCCTTTGGTCGAGCTGATTAAACCGGAAAACAGTTTTGAAAACGGTGAATTTGCCTCAAGCTGAGTGCGCTGGGAGTGCGGGGCATTGATCTCGCCTTCAGCGTTTATCGGGGCAGGGAAAAACCCCCCCACCCCCCCCATTATGCAGCAGGGCCAACCGCCCCCCCAAGCAATTTTCCGCGAGACCACGATCTTTGGCGCTGATTTTGCCGGCGCATTAGGTGATGTGGGCTTGTGGGCGGAAGGCAGCGTTGGGCTGCCTCGGGCCGGCGAAACTGTGCTGCAAGGGGGGGTGGTGGGCGCAGATTATGGTTTCGAGAACGGCCTAAAAGTAATGGGGGGGCAGTTTGTGCATAAACGGGAAACGGAAAAGAATAATCTCATTTTGGTGGGCCTAACTCAAGCAAAGGGGGGCTTTATGAATGGCAAATCGGTGCGATTTATAATCTAAACTCAAAAGGGTTGCTGCTCAACCCCCCCGAATTCAGCCGCTCCTTGGCGGACGGAATAGTCTTTACGGGCGGGCTGCGTTACTTTAAGGATTCGCTCAATCTTTTGCCCAAACAGGATAATCAAATTTACAGTCAAGTAAGCATCAGCTTTTAGAAAAAAACGAGAGGGGCGCTCCTGCGGGGGCGCCTTTAAATATTCCCTTTTTTTGGCTGTCCGTCACATACCTTAACATTTAGCATACAGGAACTTAAGCCCCCCCAAAGGCGAAGTGTTTCCCCAGCGGGAGTTTGGCCGCAAAACAGAGTTCGTCTCTAAGAAAGGGTAGGAGTAGGTGCTCAATAAAGAAAAACTAATTTATACTTGTGAACGGGATAGTGATTTTGGCGCACGGCTAATCGATAATTTGCTGATTCCTCTGGTCAAGGACAAGGAGAGAATGGACAGTCTGTTCGCCCAAAAACTTCAGGCCGAATACGGCCATCTCCTGGAGGAGTTAGCGCCCGAATGGGTACATGGCTTTACTGAACAATATATTGCGGCGCAGCTTTTCGGGCCACGGCGTTTGCTGAAAGCATACATGCCAGATCGTCGGATTCAAAATCGAAGCAGCCGGGAAAGGAGCTTTCTGGAAGCCAAATTGTTTAACCCGTGGCGGTTTGCTTTTCTGCGGATCAAAGAAGAGTTGGGCCGCGACTTTTTCAAGATGCATAATGTGTTAACAGATGAAACTTTACTACTGTACTCGCCCGGTGTGGGGAAGTATGAAGAGGAAGGCGCAAACTCCCTGTACTTCAGCCTGCTGACATTTAACGGGGGGGAGTGTTATCAGACCTACGGGCCCATCATTCCCTTTGTTGGCCTGCAGCCTTTCGATCTTCTTTATTTCGCGGGCCAGCTCGATCATGCTATTGCGGAGTATTCGGCAGTTGATGCCAAGCTGCAAGAGGATCCTCTGCCGTTTATGCTGTTAGTTGTGTCCTCTCGTTTCCCCCCCTTAAGCTACCATAAAGACGATCAACTGGTAATCAGCCTTACCAAGCTGCCTTTAGCTTCTTTGGATGTGGAAAGGTGGCGGGATGCGTTCAAGATTGAGAAGCAAAAAGGCGTTTACCAGTTTACCTTAAAACGTTGGGGCCGGCACCCCCCCATTTTGCCCACTGCCATTATGCTCCGGATGATGGTGTGTTTGTGGCGTCAGCCGGCACCGATCGGGCTTGGAAACGGCTGGTAGACGAGATACGGGCGCAAGGGGTGGAGCTTGATGGCGAGCCCCCCCGGATTTACACCACTGTGATGGGAAGAATCGCCGCTCAACGCGTTTTAGGCCGCAGCGGTGCAAAAGCCCCTATGCGGATTTGTTCATTCCGGAAGTGACACCGGCTGAACAGGAGGGCTTGGATAGGGCGAATCATTTTTTTTGAGCCTGCTGGTCCCTTATTTGAATGAAGGGCGTGATTATGATCTGGGCAAACTGGCGGCAGAGGCGGATTTAGCTTACGAAGAAGCGCAGATCATTGAGGAACAAGTTGTGAAAACATTAAAGAAGATGCGCTAAAGCCGTTTGCGGATAGGGCAGCTTGTTAAAGGCAGTTAGTGCGGGAAAAGCGGCATAAACTGAAACAAGGGGGGGTGGGGGGGAAATGACGAAAAAAATGGAACAGTATCCCGGTTATGCTTGGCCTACTGTTACTGCTGCTGCCTCTCGGCGGCTGCAGTCAACTCGGTGCCGGCCCCGAGGCCTTGACCGTCTCGGGCAGAGTGGTTTTAGCGGAAAACCAGGCGGTGGGTTTGGAAGGTGTAAGCCTTTTAATCGTGGACGATGCAGGTTCACAGGTGGAGACGGATGCTGAAGGGTATTACAGAGCCACATTTTTGCAGAAGGCCGTGGTCATTCCCCGTAAAACCGGTTATAGATTCATTCCGGAAGAACTGGAAGTGGAAGCGGGCGGGCAAGAACTACAATTTGCGGCCCAGCCGTGGGAAGAACCGGATTTTGCTAAGTGGGGGGGACCCAGTTCTCCTTTGCTTCCCATTGGGAGCGGGTGGAGACGGTTGCTTTTTCTGCCGATGATCACTATTTGGCCAGCGGCAGCGATGATAGGACAATTAGAATTTGGCGGGCAGCCGACGGCCAGCTCATACGGACTCTGACCGGCCATAAAGCCGCGATCAAGGCCATCTCTTTTTCACCCCAAGGCCAATACTTAGCCAGCGGTTCCAGGGACGGTAAAATCCTGATCTGGGATTGGCAAACGGGCCGGGAAATCAAGGCCCTCAAAGGCCACGATGATTTGATTACAGCGCTGGAGTGGTCGCCGGACGGTACACAACTGGCCAGCTCCGGTTGGGATAGAAGGGTCAGGGTGTGGGATTTCGCCTCGGGCGAAGAAATAGAATCCTTTGTTCATAAAACTTGGGTGAGGGCTGTGTCCTGGTCTGCTGACGGTAAGTTTCTTTTCAGTGACGGAGACGATACTGAATTAAGGGTCTGGCAGGTGGGCAGCGGGGAACCAAGTACCGAAATCAAGACAGAGGCCCAAATCATGTTGGTCTCCGCTGCGCCCCAAGGCGCTTGGGTGGCGGTGGCGCAAAGAAACGGGCGTTTAGAAGCGCTTAATCCGCAAACGAACGAACGGATTGAATTAGAAGGCCACCAGGGGGAGGTCGCGGCGCTGAAATGGTCTTTTGATGCCCGTTATTTGGCCAGCGCCGGCACTGATCGGCTGATCCACATTTGGGATTGGCAGACCAAGGAATTGGTGCAGAGCATTAACGCGGACAATTACGTGCTCGCCTTGGGTTGGGGCAGGCAGTCAAATATTTTGGCCAGCGCCGGTTATAAAGGTGTGATGGACATTTGGTCCGTCGCTTCGGGCGAAAATATGCTGCGGATCGCGGGCCATACCGCTGCCGTGAAGGCTTTAGCTTGGGCGCCCCCCCAAGGGGATTATTTGGCCTCCGCCGGCGAGGACAGGGTTATACGCCTGTGGGATTTGAACGAGCGCAAAGAGTTTTCTCAGCTCATTCCCGGCCACGGCGGGCCGGTGGAAGATTTGGCCTGGTCTCGCGACGGGGGGGCCTATTTAGCCAGCTGCGGCCATGATTTTTTTAGTTTATCTGTGGGACGGCCTGGAAGGTAAACACTTGGGCACCTTTACGGAACGCATCAAAAACCATTTCTGCACGAAAAAGGTTTTGAATTCGCGGTGGGTATGCACTCGGTGAGCCACGAAGATATCATCCTTGCTTTAAGCTGGGCGCCCAACGGAAAGAGGCTGGTCAGCGCCAGCTGGGATAAAACGGTGGCAGTTTGGGAAATCCCCACAGGCACACAGCTGGTGGGCATGCAAAATCCTCTGGGCTGGATTACCACGGTGGCCTGGTCGCCCGGCAGCGATGAGATTGCCTTTGGCGGCTACGACCAGGATATCCATATTTACAACGGGGGGGTGACAGGAAAAGCGGTCAAAAAGCTGGAGGGACACACAGATTGGATTCAATCTCTGGATTGGTCCCCCCCGAATGGTAAGTATTTGGCCAGTTCCGGCCACGATCGCGCCATCTATATTTGGGATCTGGAGGCGGAAAAGGTAATCCAGACACTGGTGGGAGGCAAAAATGTCGTTACCGTTGTGCAGTGGTCGCCCTGCGGGCGTTATCTGGCGGGCGGCAGCCACAGCGGCACCGTGCGCATTTGGGATGTGCAGAGCGGTGAGATTTTGTTTACCTACGCCGGGGACGGTTGGGGCCTTAAGTCTTTGGCTTGGTCTCCTCGGGGGGATAGGCTGGCCACAACAGAGTATAATTCGGTGGTAATCTTGGGCGAACCGGATTGATGAGCCGGGTGCCGGTGGTGGTCAGTTTGGGCAAAGTCATCGATTTCAAGTTCCACGCGGCCTCTGGTGCCGTCTTTAAGCTCGTATCTTAATTCGAATTCGTGAACATTCCCTTCGCTAATCTGCAGCTGTTCTAAAACACTTTCGATTAGGTTAAGGGGGGGATGGGCGGAGTTGAGGGCCGGAATAGAACCTAACAGATTTTCAATTTGTTCTTGCCCCTCCTCTTCCCCCTTCCCTGTTGGCGGGTTTGTCCGTGCGCGTCACCATTATGTGCTAAAAAAAAGAGGGGGGGTGGGCGGGCCAACCCCCGACGGGCATGGAACATTACAGCGCGCATTAATATAGTTGCAGAAAATAGGGGGGGGATCGTTAGATTCCGCTGACGCAGTACTAAAACGAAGATAACACCTGTACTTGATTAATGTTGATGCTCAAAATCGTCATCTACATCTTCCAAGCCCCCCCAGGCCAGATCGTATAATTCAATGGGCCCCCCCATTACATAGGGTAAACCGGTGGCCTGTTTGGAAAGGGTGGCCAGGAGTAGGGAAAATTCAGCCAGGATCGGAAAAGCAATTTGCTGGCTTAACTCATCTTCATCTACCTTACCAAAACCGGTAAGCTCGACCAGTGCCTCATAGCGGGCCTCTAACGCAACGAGAGACGGGGCGTGAAAACGTACATTCCAAGCGGTGACTAAATCGTCATCCTCCGTTTGGCCGATGATGTCCATCTCTATTTCAAACTCGGGCATATCTTCTGTCCAATCATCTTCACTTTCGGGGGGGCAAATTCGAAGGAAACATGCGTTAAGAAAGTGTGCTGCGGCACTATTTGCCCCTCAATCGGCTCTTTGTTCGGTTTAACTGTACCACCTTGCTATCTTTTTCATTATTCTCTCCGTTTCCGCTATCAAGCGTTATTTCTTATCTCTTTTTTTTGCTGAAATGGACTGTGCCTCCCGAGGAGCCGCTAATGGCGATCACAAACGCCAGATTGTACGGCCACCCGTTGTTGGCAAGTTCGTAAATACCCACATTTTCTTTAAACAGGCTGATTATAAAGGAAATGGGGGGGGCGATGGCGCCATGCCAGATACCCCACCAAAACCCGGCGGGCTTATCAGATGTGTTGGTTCCATCCCCGGGCAGACAGCCGCTTAAAAGTATGGCAGCCAAGAAAAGAAGTAAAAACAAAACGTTCCTTTTCATTGTTATTCCCTCCGTTTTTAGATGGGGGGGCGCATTGAAATCGCACCACTTACTACAGTATTCTTCTTCGGCCGAGAAAGTCTTGCCTAAAGGTTGTTTTTGGAATGAATTAATTCTGCGGTGTTATAAATCATAGAGCGGCCCTCCGGGTTTACAAAGGGGTTAAATTTATGTATAATGTAAACCAAGGGGGCGAAGTGAAAAATGAGGTTTGTTCCGGAAAGATTGGTTACCCTTAGGCATCTAAAAGAAATGTCTATGAGGGCTTTGGGGGAACTAGTGAATGTATCTCATTCAGCAATCTCGAATTACGAGAAAGGGGTGGATCAGCCCAGGCCCGCCGTAGTTGTCCGTTTGGCAAAGGTTTTTGGGGTTTCCACCGAATATTTTTTTTAGGCCCGTCACACTACAGATCTCTTCAGTTTCCTACCGCAAAACAAGCTATTTGAGCAAAAGACAGCAGAGATCAATTGAAAGCCAAGTCCAAGAACACATAGAAAAATATTTCCTGCTCGAAGAATTGACAAATAGCTCTAAGCCACCCGCTATTCCCACGGATAGATGGAAAATTGAGCGAATGGCTGATGCAGAAATTGCGGCGGAACAGTTGAGAAATGACTGGAACTTGGGCGGTGATCCAATCCCAAATGTTACAGAGTTGCTGGAAGGAAAGGGCATTAAGGTTATGTTTCTAGAATTCGCCAACGATTACAATGGTTCAAGCTTGTGGGTGAATGAAAGCATTCCGGTGATAATATGTAATCGAGCCTTTCCGGGGGATCGCCAGCGCTTTACCTTGGTCCACGAATTAGCCCATATGGTTCTTGATCTAGATGGGGGGGAGAAAGACGAGGAAAAGGTATGTCACCGATTTGCCGCGGCGTTTTTGGCACCTAGGAAGGCGATGTTTGAAAAGATCGGTAAAAAAACGAACAACAATCCATCTGGATGAACTGCTGATCCTAAAACAAGAATATGGCCTCAGCTTGCAGGCGTTAATCAGACGCTGTTTTGATCTTGGGATCATGACAAAATCCGCCTATACAACTTATATGCGGAATTTCGGTGCGCGGGGGGGTGGCGAAAGACAGAACCCGGTGATCAGATTCCGCCGGAAAAATCATACAGATTCCAGCTGCTTCTAAAACGTGCCATAGCGGAAGATTTGATTAGCCCGTCTCAATTCATGGAGCTGATGGGGGTTCGGCCGGCACGTCCGACGCAGATTTCCTCCGAGGATCTGCAAAAAGTTGCAGAAAAATCGATAGATTTATATTCCAACGATGAGCTGACCATATTCACAAAAACAAATCGGGAGGACATAATTGACTATGATGGTTAGGCGGGGGGGCGAAATCTGGAACGTGAATCTCGATCCTACGCGAGGCGCAGAAATGAAAAAAAGAAGGCCTTGCTTAGTTGTAAGCGTTGACTCCCTTGAATCATTACCTTTAAAAGTGGTCGTTCCGGTAACGGGCTGGAAGGATCATTTCACCGGGAAGCCATGGCTGTTAAAAATACGCCCAAATAGCAAAAATGGACTAGATAGAGTTTCCGCCGTTGACTGTTTGCAGGTTAGGTGTGTTGCGAAAGATAGGTTCTGCACCAAGTTGGGACAAGTCCATGGCGAGATGTTGGCGGATGTGATTGGTGCCATTGGGTTAGTTGTTGGTATCTAGGTTTTTTTTGTCAGCAACGCTTTTTCACCCATTTTCGACAATTCGACCCAACCAAATGTTCACTTGAATCATGATTTATCCCTTTGCGGGGGTCGGTGTTGGGGTTAAAACGTGGCCTGAAGTGCGACCACTTAGTAGAGTTAGGGATAGCATTAGAATAAGTGGTATATGTGCTCCTTTTCAGCCCAACGAGCCGGGGCGGGCCCTTAACACTTAAGCGCGGAAACTGGAAACAATTGTGAAACTAGCTTTCGTTGAGAAGTGTTCGAGAAGCGGATTCAGTTTAACGGGTATGGCTGCGGACAGAAATAGGTAATCGGGCGATCCACGGGGTCGCCCCCCCTTTCATTTAAAGGGATGGTGGCGTGGCGGCGCACCGTGCGGTACCGGATCCCGCCCCCCCGCTTTCCGGCGCAGCAACCACTCCGTTTGAGGGCTTGTTTACTAATAACGTCATATAGGTTAAGCAATAGTATCGTATTAGTAATAGAAATATGAGATAAAGCAGGATTTAGAATGGGAAAACGGAAGTTAAAAAGTGTTCCAATTTGACGCGCACTCTCAGTTCAACCTCTGCTCGGCGCGAAGGAGTGAATTTAGCGTGACGAGGGCTAAATTGAGGGGAATCATGTTCGTGATTGTTGCCGTACTGATCACAATTCTTGCCGGCGGCTGGTTTAGGCCGCAGGAAGAGCACTTCGCAGTATATCCTTCACCCTATCTCACCCACAGACTGCTACTCAGCAGGTACAATCCTGCCTTACTCGGAACCCCCCCGGCGATACGGAAGTTTTCATCTATGAGGGTACACAACCCGGCGGTACCCTTTTTGTGCTGGGCGGCTCCCATCCCGATGAGCCCGCGGGTTTAACGGCAGCCTTAGTCTTTGCCGAAAACGCCCGAGCCGTTCAAGGACGCCTGATTGTCATTCCTTTTGCCAATAGATCGGCCTTTTCCCACAACCTACCTCAAGAGGGCCACCCTACCGGCTATTCTCTAAAAACAGCGGGGGGGCGAACGGCAGCTTAAGTTTGGCTCCCGCTTGACCAATCCCATTCACCAGTGGCCCGATCCAACCATCTGTGTGCAGCAGGTGGACGGCCAGAAACTGGCGGGTACTGAAGCTCGCAATCTCAACCGTGCTTACCCGGGCCAACCGGACGGCTCACTCACCGCTCAAATCGCCTTCGGCATCATGCAGCTTTTAAAAAAAAGAAGCGGTTGATGTAGCCATTGACATGCACGAATCATCACCCGAGTATCCCGTGAATAACGCCATAGTCGCCCACGAGCGAGCTTTGGAAATGGCGGTGATGGCCAGCTTAGACCTTTCCGCAATGGGGGGGTGGAAATCGGTATTGAGCCTTCACCCTTAGGCCTGCGGGGCCTCAGCCACCGGGAGTGGGGGGCGACAATACCGGTGCCTATGCCTTTCTTTTGGAATCGGCCAACGCCTCTCAAGGGCGCCTGCGGGGCAAAACGGACGCACTCTTGGTGACTACCGGCATTGACCCCATGTACGTCAAGGCCTTTAAGCGGGGGGGTAGGTTGTTTGTGAACTTCCCGGCCGCGGGCATCCCCCTTTCTGAAAGAACGGGGGGGCGCCACGTGGCTTCTGTTATGGCCATTGTAGAAACGTTTTCTCAAATGCACCCCCCCGAAAGGGCCATCGTTTTAGAAAATATCCCAACGTATCGTGAAATTATGAATGAAGGGGGGGTAGGCAGTTTTCTGGCTTCTCCCGGCAGTTAAGTGGGCACGCACAGAGGAGGTGTTTCACGGATTTAGATAATTGAAAGACAGATCTAAGAAAAGCGAAGGGGGAGAGATTGTGAAAAATGGCATAAGGAACAGTTCGGTTGTTTTGGCAGTCATACTGCTGGCGCTGTTGGCGGTTGGTGCTTGGTAGGGGCGTCCGGCCCAAGCCAACCCATTTTAGTCACTTCCGCGGGGGGGCAGAGCCCGGATGATCTAATCGTCAAAGTGATGATCGACAAACTTTGGCCGAGCCGGTGGAAAGAAATGCACTGGCCGGTCCGGAAGACTTGGAGGGCATGCAGACCCTGATTTGGCCGTGGGTGTGAGCAACAAGGGTTTAGGCGCCGCGGGAATCGATCTGGATCAAGAAGTGGCCAGAATCACCTCGCTTTTAGAAGCGGCGCGGGAGCAAGAGTGTTTTATTATTTTGCTGCACATCGGTGGGCAGGCTCGCCGCGGTGTGGGTTCCGATTTGGTGGCCGATCTGGTCGCCCAGTTTGCGAACAGCATGATCGTGGTCGCCGCGGGCAACCAGGATCAGTTCTTCAATCAACTGGGCGAGAAGTACGAGGCGTCCGTACTGGAAGTGGAAGCACGCACCGATGCCGCCAATGCCTTGGCGCACATGTTTGAATAATGCTTTAAGTACGCGGATTTGAGTGGCAAAACGGAGGGAGATTGGTCAAATGGTAAAACGCAGGGGGGCCGTCTGGCACTTTTGTTTCTGGTTGTAACCATGCTCTGGGCCGGGATCGCCGCGGCCGCAGAACCGATCCTGCACGATGTGAGGCCGGGTTACGGTGTTACAGCCTTGGGCTGGCTTTCGGACTATCATGCTCCGCTGCGCGGCACGCCGATGGATACCAGAGTCTATTACCTCGACAGCGGCCGGCCCGGAGTCACGGTAGTACTGTTGGGCGGCACGCACCCCCCCAACGAAATTGCGGGCATTTCTGCCGCTTTATTGGCGGTGGAAAGGGCGGTTGTGACGGAGGGCAGGTTAATTGTCGTTCCCTATGCTAATAGTTCCGCCGCAAGCGCCGTTGACGAACGCCGGCCCGAGATTCGCAGCTGGTCAGTGCAAACAGAAAGCGGGCTGCGCATATTCCCCCTACGGCGACCGCCGTACTCAGCGCGCTCAGCAGGACCCGGATCCGGAGATCTATTACCACTATCCCACAGGCGCTGAAATGGCCGGGGGGGAGGAGGCGCGCAATTTGAATCGGGTCCACCCGGGTCAAGCAGATGGAACGCCAACCGAACAGCTGGCCTATGCCTATTTGCAGCTGCTGCAGGAAGAACAGGCCGAAATCGCCATTGATCTGCACGAAGCGGGTGTAGGCTCCAGGCTGGCTAATATGCTGATCGCCAATCCCAAGAACCTCGATTTGGCGGTGATCGCGGTTGTTGATTTGGAAATGCAGGGCGTAATCATGAATGTGGAACATTCTTCCGAGAATTTCAGGGGCCTATCGCACCGTGAATGGGGCGATCACACATCGGTCGCAGCGTATTTGATCGAGACACCTAATCCGGGCCAGACGCCCGGCTTGGAAGATGTTGATGTAGTAAATGATCCGCTAAACCCCCTGGCAAAACGGGTAGCAACTCATCTGGCAACGATAGAAGCTATTTTTTTCGGCCCACGAACAAATGCGCGGTGAAAGGTTTGTGTGGAGCGGCCTGCCCAGTTATGGGGGGGAACTTGTTGAAAACGGACTTGGCGCCTATTTACGATAGGCAAACTACATCAAACAAGGAGGGTTTTCAGTGTTAAGAAAGGGAATTAGAAGAACGTCACTGGTGCTTACTCTATTTCTCGTCCTGGCTGTTGCCTTTGCCCAAGTGGGTCTGGCTGCCACGATTCTGGATGAAGTAACGGCGGAAAATGGGATGGTTGCTGCGGCCAGCCCCTTAGCGGCCCAAGCGGGAATTGAGATTCTGCAGGCCGGGGGCAATGCGGTGGATGCGGCGGTAGCTGCAGCCTTTGCCATTACGGTGGCTGAACCGATTGCTTCGGGTTTGGGCGGAGAGGGTTTTCTCGTCATTTACGATGCTCAGGCCGATCGGGCCGTTTCCATCGACTACCGCTCCACCGCTCCCGCGGCATCGGTAGAAGGCATCGGTGATGGACGCATGCCCCCCCGCACCGGCTGGAAGTCTTTTGCCACTCCCGGTACGTTAGCGGGTTTGTACATGGCCCTGGAAAAGTATGGGACGATGACACTGGCGGAAGTAATGGCCCCCCTGCCATTAAATTGGCGGAGGAAGGATTCGCCATTCCTGAGACCTTGGCGGGAGTGATCAACGACAATTACGAAAACTGATGAACGATCCGGCCATGGCCGCTGTCTATTTGGATGACATGCTGCCTCCCGAACCGGGCTATATCTTAAAAAAAACCCGGACGTGGCGGCGGTAATGAAAAAGATTGCGGAACAGGGGCCAGATGTGTTTTATCGCGGCGAAATCGGGCAGATGATTGTCGATGCGGTGCAGGCCAATGATGGCTATGTGACCATGGAGGATTTTGAAAATTACCGGGCGATCTTAAGATGGCCCGCGCGCGGTTCGTACCGAGGCTATGACATCATCGCCGCCGGGCCTCCGGTAGGCGGAGCCACCGTCGTTGAGGCGCTGCAGATTATGGAAAGTTTCGATCTGCCGGCTATGGGTTATTTAGATGTGGAAAGCATTCACATTAGGTCCGAGGCGATTAAACTCGCCTATTTAGATAATAGGACCCATCTGAGCGATCCTGACTTTGATTATGTTCCCCCCCTTTATGAGTTGCTGTCCAAGGACTATGCCCGTGAACGGGCCAGGCGGGTCAACCTAGAGAGAATGACACCCAGAACAGAGCTTGTACCGGGGGGGTCATTCGGCGTTGAAAAGGTGGCCGCCACAGGTACGGAAGGCCCGCTCTATGAGTCGCCCAGTACCACACATATCTCGGTTATTGACAAAGATCGCAATATGGTGGCCCTGACGCAAACGATCAGTTCCTTCTTCGGTGCGGGAGTAATGCCTCCGGGGGACAGGGATCGTTTTGAATAACGAGATGGCTAACTTCAGTGCCATAGGCGCGCCTGTGAACTCTCTCGAGGCGGGCAAGCGTATGAAAACGCAGATTGCTCCCACCTTAGTACTGCGTGATGGCAGCCCGTTTTTGACCATCGGCACACCGGGGGCGGGCAGAATTGTAACCACGGTAATCTCGCTGCTCTCCGCGATTATCGATTACAACATGAGCCTGCAGGAAGCAATTGAAGCCCCCAGGTTCTATGTCCGGGATAATACGGATAACTTCGAGTGTGAAGACAGATTTCCGGCGGACGTGTTGGCGGCACTGGAAGCGATGGGGGGGTATCCCATTGTGCAGAGGGGGGGCAGTTACGACCTCTACTTCGGCGGTGCCCAAGGCGCCTTGGTGGATTTCGAACGGGGCCTGCTCGTAGGCGGAGCGGACCCGAGGCGGGATGGGGCGGCCATCGGCTACTAAAAAGAGAATGCTGGAGGAAGGGCGCCGCGCAGGCGCCCTCCTGCAAAAACGGGTAAGCATGGTAAAGAGTGGAGGTTGTGCCGGTGGAATTTGTGACGATGCTGGCCATGGTCGGCTGTTTCCTGCTTTTAGTTGTCTTATTTAAATTCCCGGCGGCGCTGGCTACAACCGGTGCGGCCCTGGTGGGCCTGGCGTTTAGCGGCAATTTCAATCCGGCCGGCCTGCGCCATCTGGTGGAGGGCAGCTTCGGTTATTTTGATGTGATGCTGATTATTGCCACCGCGATGGTCTTTATGAAAGCATTGGAAGATGCGGGTATTCTGCGGGAGATCTCGCAGAGGATGATTAAACGGTTTGGAACCAGGAAGATACCGCTTACTTTGGCGGCCATGTTTTTGGTCATGGTCCCGGGCATGCTTACCGGTTCTTCCACCGCCGCCGCCCTCACAACGGGCCGCTTTGTGATTCCGGTCCTGCTTGGTGCAGGATTCACAGCCCCCGGGGGGGCGGCTGCACTGGTCGCTTTGGGCAGCATCCTGGGTATGGTTGCTCCGCCCATTAATGTACCCGTGATGATCATCGGCTCCGGTATTGATATGCCCTACGTTGGCTTTGATCTGCCCCCCCTTTTGATTCTGACCATTCCGCCCGCCATCCTCTTTTCCCTTTGGGCGGCTTGGGGGGCGAAGGGCCAAGTGGAAGAAGGGGGGCTGGAGGCGGCACAGACTGCGGAGGAGCCGCTGCCCGGCTTTAAAGTCTATATTCCCCCCCTTCTGGTTGTGCTCCTGTTAATGATCGGCTCTCGCGGTTGGGGCGGCAAACTGGATGTGGGCATTCCACTCATGTTTGTGCTGGGTATTCTGGCCGCCCTTGTTTGCGGCAGGCCCGTTGCGCTGCGCCAAACGGTTGTATCCGGAATCAGGCTGGTGCTCCCCCCCGTCTTGGGTATCTTGGTTGGAGCGGGCATGTTTGTCCAGGTGATGACGGTCGCCGGTGTAAGGGGCTTGATTGTCACCACCGCTTTGGATATGCCGGAAAAAAAGTCTCTTGGTTGCGGCTGCTTTGGTCTTACCGCTCTTTGGGGGGGCCATTTCCGCTTATGCTTCTTCATCTGTTTTGGGCGTGCCCATCGTCTTGGCTCTTTTGGGGGGGCGCAACGAAATTGTTACCGCGGCTGCCCTATCCTTAATGGCGGGCTTGGGAGACCTAATCCCGCCCATCGCTATTGTGCCGAGCTTGGTTACGCAGGCGGTGGATCCTACCGCACAGCTGCGCCGGGAAACTCTGAAAAGGTGCTTCTTACCGGCCGTTTGCCTTTTAATTTGGGCTTTTATCGTGCTTTATAATGCGGGGGGGTGGATCGGCCGTTTAGTGAGATTGTAGTCTCAGCAGTGCAGAAGAAGGGAGTCGGGCCAGTGGGCAATTATCTCAGCTTGGCGTTTGGCAGTTGGCTGACACCGATTTATCTAATTATTTTAGCTGTTCTAATCTGGGGGGGCGTCATAGAAAATATAGTGGGGGGGAAGAACGCCTGCCGGAGCAGGTTGTGGGCAGCCTGGTTTTAATCCCTCTGCTGCTTCGGCTGTTTTTGATTAAGTAAACGGTGGGGGGGATCGAAATGGAGCGGCGCATTGATACTAGAACACTGTGGGTAATCGCCGCGGGGGGGCGGGCCTTTTTATCATCTCCCTGCTTTTGCCCTTGGCCGCCAACGTGCAGACTTTTGAGATTACCCGCTTAATCGTGCAGGCTCTGGAAAATGAGTGTGCCTGGTTTTTGTTGACCGCCTGCATCAGGCTGGTGCTCATGAACACCCTGCGCATAGTGCCCGCCTATCTTAGTGCGTTAATCGTGGCCGATTTTATGATTGGGGAAGGGATGCCGCGCCTAAAACCCGGCGCGGGCAGGGCCTTTAATTGGGCGGGCTTGATCAACTTTGTGGCGCCCCTACTGTTGATTCCGCTGGTTTATATGGTAATTGAGGCCATTTACGGCATCAGGTATGATTTTAGAATGCCCGCCGTGTTAAGCATCGCGGCAGTAGTGGGCACTCTGCGCATCAACCGCATCGAGCCCACCAAGAACACGGGCAAAGCTGCCTTAGTGGCCGGCCAGCTGATTTTGGTTTTCAGTGGCTGGATATCGTGCCGGCCTTGACCAAATTCGGCTTTGGCCACGGTGAAATTTCTTGGGATTTAAAAGTGGTGGCGGAAGTACTGGAAGTAACGCCCCCCCTTTTGAACTTTTTTTGGTTTGGTCGGTGCCGGGCTGTTGATTCTTAACGGCCTGATCGCGGCCAAATTCATTTTCGATTATCAAGAGAGGCTGCGCTTCGCGGAACTCGAAAGGCAGCGTTCCTTGGATATGGAGCGCATTAGGCAGAGGCCGTTTTAGCCCGAGGGTACCGGGAAATACAGAACTTGGTGCACGACTTGAAAACGCCCTTAACTACCGTTCAGGGTTTAGCCACCGTCATCGCGGAACTAAACGGCGGCGAACACACGGGAGCACACGCTCGCCGGATCTCGGAAGCGGCGGAGCGCATGGATGCCATGATCGGGGGGGAGATGATGCGAAAAACCACCCGTAGGCGTGTTGCCGCCCATGAGTTTGCGAAACAGCTCGCCGCCCACCTGCCTGAGGAAAAACAGCGGGGGGGTTGGTTCGTTTTCAATTTGCAGATGAGCTGCCCGATATTTTGATCAACCAAATCAGGCTGGTGCGGGCGGTTGTCAATCTCATTGATAACGCTCTAGATTCTGGTGCCAAGCAGGTCTCGGTCCGCTTTACCGCGGCCGCGGAGGATCTGGATATTGCGGTAGTGGACGATGGCGCGGGTATGGGCACAGCGGCCTTAGAGCGCTGCTGGGAAGGGGGTTATTCCACCAAAAACAGCACCGGGCTGGGCTTGATGTTTGTGCAGGAAGTGGTGAAAGAACATAAGGGCAGTATTACTCTGACCAGCGCGATGGGGGAAGGGACTTCGTGTGTCATAACGATACCCGCTGCAGAGGAGGGTGGTGCGGATGAAGAGAATCTTGGCGGTTGATGACGATCAGGGTATTTTATACACCTAAGTGCCATCGCGGAGATGGCCGGCTGGGAAATGGTGACAACCGATCAAGCGGAGCAGGCCTTGGGGCTGCTTAGCGGCGGCGGGTTTGATCTGGTAATTGTGGATTACCACATGCCCGCCATGGATGGTATTGCTTTAGTTCGCGCTGTGCGGGAAACAGATCGGGAAATTCCCATTGTGGTGCTCACGGTAGATGACCGCATGGTGTTGGCGGAAAGATTTCGCCGGGCGGGCGCCGATGATTTTGCGGTAAAACCGATTAAGGCCCCCCCGGATTTTATTTCCAGGCTCAACCTGCACCTGTCGTCCTTTAAAGTGCAGCCCTTCTGTTCCGGCACGACCATTTTGGACACCTGGGAAAGGGATCCGTCCGCACTTCCCAAGGGGGGGCTTTCTGCGCCCACCATGTCTTTGATTATCAAGTTTTTGAGAGGGTCGCCTTTAAAAGGAAATAATCCACATGCACAAAGCTGGTTGGCGGCCGATGAGATTGCCCTGGGGGGGTGGGGGGGGTGGCCTATCAAACCGCGTGGCGCTACATGGATGTTTTGGAGGATGAAAGCATTGTGGAAATCAGGTTTGACTACGGCAGCCCGGGGGGGCGCCCCAAGAAGAAATATCGTTTAGTGGAGGGGGGGGCGGCCGGTGATAGTGATCAGCCATGAGCAGGTGAATTGGGAGCAGTTCGAACAAGAAAGGACGCGGGTTGTCTTACCATCTTGGCCTACCGGGAAAGATGTTGATTTAACGGAGGCAGTGGCATACCACAAAACGCTGCCCCCGCAGCTTAACTTTGCCGCCCGCTTAAATGCAGCTCAAAAAGGGGGGGGCAGCACCCTTACCCAACCACGGGCGGGGGGGGTGGCTGATTTGGCCCGCCACACGGAGCTGCTTTCTTATTTGCAGAAAGAAGGTGGAGCCGATCTACTTTCAACTTCCATAGATGCCAACACGCGGCGCAGGCTTTATGCGGAGGCAAAGCAAGGGTATCCCGATCTGCACGGGTTTCCCGCGGTCAATCACGGCCTGGCTGCTTGCCGCCATCTGATCAAAAGCCTGGCCGTACCCAACCAGGTCAGCCGCTGCGGGGCAGATGCCCGTCTGCTGGCGGAAATAACTTTGGCGGGCGGATTTTCTTCTTTCGCCGGTGGCGGAATTTCTACCAATATTCCCCCACACAAAGCGCGTGCCTCCCGCTAAAAGCCTGCGTGATTGGCAGTATGTGGACCGCTTAGTGGGTTTTATCAGAAGCGGGGGGGTTGCGCTCAATCGGGAAACGCCCGGGTCTTTAACGGGCATTTGGTCGCGCCCTGTATATCACATAGTATCGCTATTATTGAAGCAGTTTTAGCCGCGAAGCAGGGCGTGAAAAGCATTACGTTAAGTTACGGCCAAGGCGGTCATCTCTGCCAGGATATCGCCGCACTGCAGACCCTGCCCCCCCTTTTGGCCCGGGACTATCTGCAGCAAGAGGGCCTGTCCAATGTGCAAATCACCACCGCCTTTCAGCAGTGGACGGGCGGCATTCCGGCCGATGAGGCGAAAGCCTACGGCATCATTTGCTTTGGCGCACTAACCGCGGTTTTGGGCGGAGCCAGCAAGGTTCTGGTTAAATCGACCCGGGAAGGGCAAAGGGTTCCCCCCCGGAAGGAGGCTAACGCCCGCGCGATCAGGGCCACAAAACAGGTTTTGAACATGCTGCGAGATCAGGTTTATCCCGAAAGCGCCGCCCTGAAAGAAGAAAGGGAGGTAATTATACGGGAAACCCGGCAGATCCTGGCAAAGACTCTAGAACTTGGTGACGGCGATTGGGCCTTGGGAGCGGTGCGGGCCTTTGCGGCAGGCGTAATCGATCTGCCCTTCACGCCCAGTACCTATAATCGGGGTAGGACGCTGCCCGCTCGGGATGATCAAGGTGCGGTACGATTTCTAGACTGCGGCTATCTTCCTTTTAGTAACAAAGACAAAGAATTTCACCGCAGCAAATTGGCCAAACGGGGCCGTTCCGAACAGCGTACGCCCACTTTTCAAATGGTGAGCGATGATCTATATGCTAGCGGCATGGGCCGGCTGATTGGCAGGCCCGATTAAAAGTTTATGTTATAATAGTAGCGGACACTGACTGAAACGAGGTGAGCGGGATGTCCGGTGCTTTATTGACAAAGAAGGCTTTGGCCCACAGTTTAAAACAACTCATGAAAGAAAAACCGCTGGATGAAATCGGCATTGAGGATATTACCAAGGCTTGTTATTTGAGCCGCAAGACCTTTTATTATCATTTTAAGGACAAATATGATTTGCTGTGCTGGATTTATTATAATGAGTTTGTGCTGGACGTGAAAAACAAGGATTTGGCGGAGTGGGATATGATCATTTATATCTGCCAATATCTCTATGACAACCGCACCTTTTACAGTAATGCCCTCACGGCTGAGGGCCCCAATTCTTTTTCCCTTTATTTCACAGATATGCTGCAGAAATTCATTGTCCATTATTTTTCCGAGGCCTTTCCCGCCCAGGAGGAGAAGGACTTTTTCGTCAGTTATTTCGCCGATGGAACCAGGCTGGCCATAACGCGCTGGCTTACGGAAGACAGCCGGGTACCGCCGGAGAGATTCGTCGGCCTGATGAAATCAGCGATTGAAGGTCTCGCTTTACAGGTTGTGCAGGATTCGCAGCAAGAAATCCGGGGCTAAACGGCCTTTCAGGGTTACAATTCTCACAAAGTGTCCCAAATCGGGACACTTTTTAGTATTGAGCAGTGATTTCACATTGGAAGCATTATACAATAAAAGTAAAGCTGCACACAGAAAATACTAGAAGGTGAGGACATGAAAGGGCGTTTGCAGGAAGTCAGCTACAAGGTCGCGTTTAAAACGGCCATGTCTTATCTGGAAGGCAACCCGGAAGAGAACATACCCAAGCTGATCGGTTGGGTGGAAAATTCGACCGCCATAGAGTAATCAGTTACCAACTGGAGGCGGTGAAAAAGGTCTTAGCGGATAATTCCAGCAGCGGTTATCAGCTGGCCAAAAGTCTTTATACCGATATTGATCCCCCCCATGTACGCAAGAAACTGTTTGAAAACTTTATTATCTACGGCAATCTAATCGGCAGCCCCAGCATATTAAAACAGGGAGAAATATGGGTGCAATATTCCTTGGGCGATTTTGTTCGATCCCACCTCTGCCTGCAACCTAAAATGCATCGGCTGTTGGGCCGCGGATTATGGGGGGGCCAAAATGTCCATGAGTTATGAAACGCTGGACGACATTGTCAAGCAGGGCAAGGATTTAGGTATTTATTTTTACGCCCTATCGGGCGGCGAGCCGTTAGTGCGGAAAAAGGATGTTCTCCGCCTCTGTGACAAGCACAACGAATGCGTGTTTATGGCCTTTACCAACGGCACCCTAATCGATGAAGACTTTGCCGATGAAATGCTGCGGGTGAAAAACTTCGTGCCCGCAATCAGCATCGAAGGCTTCAGAAAAGAGACGGATGCCCGCCGCGGTGAGGGAACCTATGAGAAAGTTGTGGCAGCGATGCAGATCTTAAAGAGAAAAAGACTGCTCTTCGGCGCTTCCTGCTGCTACACAAGGGAAAATACGGAAGTATTGGGCAGCGATGCCTACTTCGATCATCTAATCGATCTGGGCGCTAAATTTGCCTGGTTCTTCACTTATATGCCGGTGGGTGTCAACGCCTCGCCCGAACTATTGGTAACGCCGGAACAGAGAAAATATATGTACCACAAGACCCGGGAAACAAGAAACACGAAACCACTCTTTGCCATTGATTTTTGGAATGACGGGGAATATATAGATGGGTGCATTGCGGGCGGGCGGAGATACCTGCACATTAACGCCAACGGGGATATTGAACCGTGCGCCTTCATTCATTATTCCGATTCTTCCATTTACGAGAAGACATTAGTAGAAGCTTTTCAATCGCCCCCCCTGTTTATGGCCTATAGAAAAGGGCAGCCGTTTAATCAAAACCACCTGCGGCCCTGCCCCCTATTGGACAATGGGGGGGCCGTCTGGCGGAAATGGTCAAAGAAACCGGGGGGGCAAAATCAACCGAGGCCTTAGCACCCGAGGATGTGGATGATTTGACCGCTAAATGCATTCCGGCGGCGGAAAAATGGCAGCCGGTGGCAGATCAGCTCTGGGCCCAATCCCAAGCAAAAAAAAGGCAAAAGGGCAAGAAAAGATAAAGCAGTATAAGACAGCTAGTAAGTTCCACCTCCGGAAGGCGCCGTTTTTGTATAAACGGCGCTTTTCCGCTTTATTCATTTACTCGTTAGAAAAGATATTCGAAATAACACGCCTGATGGCCCGGGGGGGCGAGCGTCCTTTACCGGTAAAGGTTATTTCGCCCAGCCTAAGGTGGGGCATTTACCCATCTCAATACAGCATGTATTGCTGCTCTGGCCGGAACGATTTCTTCCGGAAAATGGTTTAATTGTCAGGCAGCAAATGGTACACAAAGATGCGGAACAGATTCCCCCGGCAGTTTTTGAGCTGTTAAGCCTTAGGACTGAGAAAGGTGCAGGGGGGGAAGAGCCGGGGGGGGCGGAGAATTCTTGAAAGCACGGTGCTGCCCGAGAGTTGTTTTCAGGGCGTAAACGTTGAGCATGTCCTTAATGGGGGGGGTTTTTGACCGTTACTAAAAGCGATGGTGAATTTGATTTTTACGCTAAAATGGCGAGGTAGGTGGATGTTATGCGCGCTGAGCAAATAGTGTACTGGTTGGAAAAAAAAGAAAGCGAACAAGGACCGGGTACCCCCCCATAGGCACCATCGCCTATTACGGGCCCGATGCAGATCGTGCCAGCAAGGTGGTAGCCGCGGTTTTAAAGACGGAAGAAGCGGAAGAAGCGGAACGGACGAAGAAATGGTTTGCTGAGCAAGGTGATTTGCGAGAAGACCTTGCGGTGACACGTGAAATCGTGGAGTTTTTCCGGATAAACGGGGTAGTGCGAGTTGCGGAGCTGCCGCGGATCATCGGTTGTCCGCACGAGGAGGGCATAGATTACCCGGTTGGACAAAGCTGTCCCCACTGTCCTTACTGGGAGAACCGGGATCGCTGGACCGGGCGTTCCATAGCGGATGAACGCAGTTCATCTCAGGAGGAACAAGCGCTACTGCGCGCGGCTGTGGAAAAAGCGAAAAGGCGGCGCTGAGAGGTGAGGGGGGGTTCGGCCCTGAGCCGCGATTGGGTAGGCTTTGCGGTTTATTTCCTCCTTTCGTAAATAAAAAGGACAAGTATAGTGGGTGCACACGAGGTGATGAATTGGGAAAGTTCTTCGGATGGTAGAATGAAAATCATCCTTTTAGCCCAGCTGTTTCATGCCGATGTGGAAGATGAATTTAAAGAACAGGCGATCATCATGTTATGCCGGGCAGCCGGCGAGTGGGGGGCGCAGGCGCGAGGAATTGCTGACTTGTTTGTTCAGCTTGCTAAAGAAATGGAATCTCCGCAGCCGCTTCTTACTGCCTGCGAAATTCATTTGCTGTTAGGTGACTATGAGCGGGCGGCGGAGCCGGTTGTGACAACTGAAAAAGACTGCCTGCCTAAGGGGGGGCTTTTCCCGGGGGGGTATGGGAGTTTGCAGAAAAAAACTGATGGAAATCTAGGAACTATCGCGGCTGAAATCACGATAGTGGTGCGGCCCGGTCACAAACATGCGGAAAGACGGGTGAAAATGTGGTTAAACTCAGCTACAAGGCCTTTTTGGATGAGGTTAAAACGAAAGTTGATGGGTTGGGGGGGCAGACGAATTGCGCCGGCTGCTTTATGCCTGGGCAAAAGATCTGGAATATGATGAGCGGAATTGGTTCTTAAGAAATTTAGCGCAGCATGTAAACCCTAAACCGCACCGGTTAAAGATAGACACTCTGTTCGAGCAAATCGAGGCCTTCACCCTAAGAGTAGTAAACAACGAATATTCCGAAGGTTGGGGTTGGGATGCCGCTTATGGCGCAGAAAGGGAATGGGGGGGCGACGAAAGCTGGGCCCAAGAACTAGATCAATTTTTAGAGTCGGGCAGCTGCTTGCGCGCAGTGGTCAAAACGAGGCAGCAATAAAAGTATACAAGCGGCTGTTCGATGTTCTGGATCTGGGTCGCGATGCGGGGGGGCTGCCCGGTGATCCGGATCTCTATAATATGCTGGAAGTGGATCTTGGCGAACAACTGGCTTTATTTCTAAGAGCCTTGTATAACACTTGGAGTCCGCAGGAGAGGCCCGCACAGCTGCTGCAGGCAATGCGTGATTATGATGAGTACGGGGGGGCGCAGTTGGGCTGCAAAGCATAATTGAGTGTGCTGAAAGCCCTTTGCCAGAACAAGATGTTTTCCTTGCGGACTTTTTGGAGTATTTGCGGGGGGGCAGTCGGGCCCTTCGGTCGTTGAATTGACACAAGAAACGGCACAGCTTCTGGCGGGCCCGGCAGGCCCCCTGGAGTTGGCCCGAATTGATCCCGCTAAATACGCGGATGGTTATTTGACTTGGCTTAGCTTCTTGGAATCTCAAGGCAGGAAAGACGAAATGCTGGAAGTTGCCCGCGAAGCTTTAAACGCTATTCCGGTAGATTTAACTGCGAGGGCCCGGGTTGGTGAAGTGCTTTTTAAACTTGGCAGCGATAACGGTAATTACGAACTAATGCTTGAAGGGCTCTGGGCCTGCTTTGCCGCCAACCCCCAAATTAGACTACTTAGTTGAACTTTACCGAATCGGCCTGCAAACTAATCAGTACCGGGCCATTCGCCAAGGGGGGGTTTTACGGATCGTTGACGAGTTGCGTCAAGGGGGGGAAGAATGCGGCCGCCGCAAAGGTGGGGGGGTGTTGATGACGCTACTCTGCTTACGGAGCAGTGCTTCTACCACATCCTGGTCTTAAGTGGAGATTATGCGGAACTGTTCGCTTTGGCAAAGGGCCATGGACCTCTAGGCCGGGGGGGTGGCGGCACTAACCCCAAGCATTTATTGTTTTTGGTATTACTCTTCTTATTAGCCCCCGGGAAAAATCAGTTCTCAAATCCTTACCGAACTTTGGGAGGTGGCCCTCGGGGGGGCAGAGATATGGATTGGGAATTGACCCGGTGTTAACATCAAAATATTTAGACGTTCTCAGGCAAGTCTATGCTGCGGCAGAGCCGGAAGCAGAAACCAAGTCTGATTATGTGAAGTGGTGTGTTAACGAAGTAAATGAGCGGGTTGCAGCCATCATTTCCAACAAAGACCGAAACGGTTATCCCTGGGCCGCTAAGCTCGTGGCAGCCCTTGCGGTCACCTTGCAGAAAATGGGCCTGCCGGAAGATGCTCGCACCTTTGTTGACGGATACCACAAACAATACTCCAGGTATTCCGCTTTTCGACGAGAATTACGGGCGGCGACTTTAGGTGAAAAGGAAAACGGGGGGGCCTAATTAACCTGCTATTGTGGAAACGGGTCAGGCCCAATTCGTTACTTATTATCAGCTCAGCTGCAATATCCGTGCTTTCAATCCGTAGAACGCTTTGGGGGGGATATGTGCCATAACTGAGGAAATTGATGGCACCACACCAGGCGATCCGTCCGGATAATCGTAAATCCCTGATAAAGCTCGTCTTTGATTTCAACTGTCTTCCCATTTCGGCGAAGCAGTTCCGGGCATGCGGGGGGGCGTTTTGCGGCCCCCTATAGGAAAACGTCATTTAGTTCAACAGCTAAATCAGGAAATTGAAACGAAACCGCCTGTTCGGGGGGGCAGGTAAAGGCCTTTTGGTTGATAATATTCCCTTCAGCAAAATGGTAGATGAACACCTGCTTGTTCGGTGGATCCACAACCCAATATTCTTTCACTCCGCCGTCTAGGTATAGATTGAGTTTTTTTTAAAAGGTCATTTCTTTTGGTCTCGTCCGAGAGGATCTCCATAACCAGCTCGGGCACGCCGTGGTAGTAGCCGTCATCGCCGAGTTTTCTCTAAGATTGCAAATGACCATCAAATCAGGCTGCACCACATTGATGTCCCCCCCTCGTAACGGGAGATGGTAATATCAAAGGGTGCGGCGAATGCTTGGCAGGGCTGTCCGTCGAAAACTGAAAGAGCATGCCTTGCAGTCGGGATGAAACAAACTGGTGCTCCACCTTCGGGGGGGAGGCTTGCAGAAAATTTCCCCCATCAATATATTCATAGCGCTCTAATGTCTCTTCTTTTGTCAGTTTCGAGAATTCCTCGAAGCTCGCTTGTCCGAGCCGTCTCATAATACACACCTCCGCAGCCTAAAAGGCAGTCTTCTATGAAGGCGGCCCTCTATAGGAAAACGTCATTTAGTTCGACGGCTAAATCAGGAAAATGAAATGAAATCGCCTGTTCGGGGGCAGGTAAACGCCTTTTGGTTGATAATATTCGCTTCAGCAAAATGGTAGATGAACACCTGCTTGTTCGGTGGATCCACAACCCAATATTCTTTCACTCCGCCGTCTAGGTATAGATTGAGTTTCTTTAAAAGGTCGTTTCTTTTGGTCCCGTCCGAGAGAATCTCCATAACCAGCTCGGGCACGCCGTGGTAGTAGCCGTCATCGCCGAGTTTTTCTCTAAGATCGCAAATGACCATCAAATCAGGCTGCACCACATTGATGTCCCCCCCTCATAACGGGAGATGGTAATATCAAAGGGGGCGGCAAAAGGAACGCAAGATTTACCGGCAAAAAAAAGTCCCCCCCAAGCTTGTTGGCTAGCCTAAACGATGTGAATTGGTGGCCCACCTTCGGTGAGGCTTGCAAAAAAATTTCCCCCCCATCAATATACTCATAGCGCTCTAATGTCTCTTCCTTTGTCAGTTCCAAAAACTCCTCGAAGCTCGCTTTGCGCAGGCCGTAGCCTGGGGTTGGCGCTCTTTCAGCCATGAGATCCCGGCGAATACTTAAACCGGAGAGTTTAGCCACATCCTTGCCGTTGCGGGTGACAATGATTTCCTGTTCTTGGGCAACCAAAAGATAGTGGCCGAAATTATTCTGCAGTTCAGTTGAACTGACCCTCCTCATCGTTCACACCTCCAGTCATAATAGCTAGGTTAGCTAATTTAAGGATAACAAATGGAGATAATATTGTCAAGATTTTTTTTAATAGTTTCTAAATGGGTCATGCAGCGCCCGGACAGGATCGCAATCATGTTCAGCGAATAGATAGAAAGGGATGCGATTATTTTAAGTGTTTGTGCATAAATACTGCATAACATGTAAAAAGGGCAGTTTAAGAGATGGGGGGTGAGAATTTACCGCCTAGGAGTACGGTGTGAGAGCGGGCCCCCCCAATCTTTATGATCTTTATTCCAAAGCAGTCTTTGGCGCTACCGCAGATCCCGCTTTGATTGATGTTCTACTGGGGGGGATCGGGTCGGTGATAGCGATGACTAACATACCGGCCCGTGCGGCCCGGAACACGAAAAATCGGCATTCGCTTGATCCCGGAAGGCCATGAAGCAGATATCTACTTCCGGCGCTTCGCACGTGGAAAAGGTTGCGGGCGACAACGGTCTTTTGTCGCTGGGTCCATTGGATAGGAAAGGCGAAGGGGGGGTGACGATGGTTTGGATTCTGCTCTTTCTTTAGATAAACAGGTTTTGGAAACGGCCTATTTGACCGCGCAGAATGTGCAGCGCTACCGCACTATCTTACGTTATTTCTACCGCCAGCATCAACAGCTCAATTATTGGCTTGGGTTGGAAGATGTTTTAGAGTTTATGAAGGCCCAATCCGCCTTTGCTGACTATACGCGGGAGCAGGCGGAGCAGGATCTGAATGCGCTTGTTCAGTGGAAGAATTTGTTAGCAACCCAAGATATGGCGAAAGTCCTCACATTGGAGGAATTCAAAAACAGGCGTTATCGCTATCAATTGACACCCACCACAGTCGAAATTGAACGTTTGCTGATCAAACTTGCTTCGATAGTGGCGTCGGTGGCTCTTTGGAAGCCAAGCTTTTCAGCGTATTACGCAGCACGTGCGGCGCATACCCGAAATAGCCGGTGGGAATAAAGATGAAATCCGTGCCTGGTGGCAGGACATGAGCATTGATTTTCAACGCCTCAATGATAGCGCAACTGATTATCTTGCCAGCTTGGAACGGGGAAAATTGGGTGAGCTTTTGGATACCGCTTCTTTCTTGGTGTACAAGAGCCGCATCACAGAATATCTGCGTGATTTCATTAAAGAATTGCAGCGCTATGGGCCAACGATCGAATCTTTACTGGCGGAAACGGACGCTACAGTTATAGAAAGAATATTAGCTGAAGTGATTGCCTACGAAAAAGATATACCTCGCATTGAGCAGGAAATAGATGTGGGTGAATTAGAAAGAGAAATTCACGGCCAGTGGCGCAGCCTGTGTGCGTGGTTTGGCATCTCCACCGGTCAAAGGAGCGAGGGGGGGTGCGGCTCCTACAGATCACGGACGGCGTTATTCGCCGTTTAACGCGTTTAGCGTACCGTTTAGCTGAAACACAAAATAGCCTAGTGAGTAGGCGGCGCGAATATCAGCATTTGGCTCGGTTGTTTTCTAATTGCACGGATCTAACAGAGGCCCATTTGCTTTCAGCCGCAATAGTGGGCCCGGGCAATACTCGTCATTTGTTTGGTGAATTCATTCGGCAAACGGATAGCAATTCTACCGCCATCTGGGAAGAACCACCGTTTTTGGTCCCCCTCAGGCCGCGTGTGAGGGGGGGATTTCGCGACAGATTGGAACAGGAAAGTATTCATAGTAAAGCCAAGCAAAAAGAAAAAACATTAGCCGCCTATTTGCAGCTCCGGCAGGAAGAGGCCGAAGTGCTGGATCGACATGTCCGGGATGCTGTTATTGATTTTAGTTCGCTGCCGATTTTGGAACCCCCCCACGTTCGAGTAACCCTGCTGCACTGGGTTAGTAAAGCGATGGGAAATCAAGCGAGGATTGGCCAAACGGAGGATGGGCGTACCTACCGGCTGGAAATAAATACACACGAGCAAATCGTTTTACGCTGTGAAGACGGCAATTTGAGGATGCCCAGCATAAAGATTAAATTTTTGGAAACGAAGCGGGGGGGTGAGTTCTTGGAAGAAGTGCTTCTACTCATGGAGAACTTTTGGATATTGCGAGAGGAACGGCCCGATGATTACTACCGGATTAAAGATAAAGAAAGCGAACTCCGCGATTTTTTTTCGGGACAAGCTAGGGTACACATTGGTAGTCAATCCGCATCTGATTCGACTGATAAAAATCCCGGGGGAGGCCCGGGCGTGGATGGGGGGGATCCAGGATTTTTCGGAACCCTTGGACTATGTTTTTTTTGTTTTTAACCTTGTCTTTTTTTTGGAAGATAAGGGTGCTGAGGATCAGTTTATCCTTTCAGAACTTACCGAATTCATAGTCACCCTCTTTCCGGGTGTAGAAGACATCGATTGGACCCTCTTTGGGCAAAGGCGCAGTCTGGTCCGGGTGCTGCAATACGTGCGGGGGGGCCTGGGGGGGCTGCTGCGTATTAATGACGGGTCAGAGCAAGGTTTTCACAAAGCGCAGAGGTGGAAGTACTCTATGAGAGCACAGGGCTATCCCGCTATTTTTTTTACCTTTTTTCACCGGTGACCTAACTGAATTATCCGATGGAGATGCTTTCTTGCGGCGGGAAAGGGGCGCCTTAGAGGAGGATCGGGGCTTAGTTCGCCGGCACAGGGTTTACCGCAGATTACTCCTATCCCCCCCGGTCGTTTACGCTAAAGGCAGTGATGATCCGGACTTTCAATATTTAAAGAACTATAGGCCAACGATAGAACGGGATCTAGCCCAGTGGTTTGGGGGGGCTGAATTGCATCTGCAGCGCCATAGTGCCTCCCTTATTCTCAGCGATAGGCGTTTTCGCCCCAGACGTTTCCTGAAGGCAATAACCTAGCCGATATTACACTTAAGTTAGCCCAATTATTGCGCGACAGAATTACTCGGGCGGATGTGTCTTTTGGAGAAAACGGTGCGTTGGTCTTAGTAGAGGCCGAATTTCACAAGTTGTTAGGTGAATGCCATAAAAAAATGGGCCGGGAATTGGTATAAAACATGGCGCGAGATGCCCTTGAACAAGCTGGCGGAGGAAGTCCTCGCCTATCTGGAGGATTGGGAGATGGCCAGTTGGGATCCGCATTTGCGGACAATTACATTTTTGCCCCTAGCATTCAAATTAGTGGGCGAATACGCAAAAGGAGAATGAATGTGCAGAGATGGGTCCCCCGGCGGGTGGGTTTAGTAAATTACTGGTACTATGACGAAGAGGAATTTGAATTTGCCAATGGAAAACTGCTGCTGCGAGGAAGTAACGGTTCCGGGAAATCAGTTACGATGCAGAGCCTTATTCCCCTTTTATTAGATGGCAATAAAAGCCCCCGAACGCCTGGATCCTTTCGGTTCTAGGGCGCGCCAAATGCAGGACTACCTGTTGGATGAAGGCCGCTCCATCGATCAGCGCACAGGCTACCTGTTTATGGAGTTTAAGCGGGGGGGCGCGGCCCAACAATTCCTCACGATCGGCCTGGGCCTCTTGGCCCGCCGCCATCGGCCGGTGGATTCCTGGGGGGGTTTGCCATTACGGATGGGCGGCGCATCGGCAGAGATCTAGAATTATACAAATCCGCCTTTCTGGCGGACGGAGGCGGGGGGGCCAAAGTTCCTATTTCCAAAAAGAATTGCGGGAACTGCTCGGCGACGGGGGCGTATTTTGCAGCAGCCAAGGGGGGGATTATATGGCGCTTGTCAACCAATTGCTTTTTGGTTTTCATTCGCTGGATGAATACGATGAATTGATAAAATTATTGATCCAGTTGCGCAGCCCAAAACTTTCTAAAGATTTTCGGCCCAACGTGCTCTATGGGATTATGAATTCGTCTTTGCAGGCACTGTCTGATGAGGACTTGCGGCCTTTAACTGAAACAGTCGAAAACATGGACCAAATGCGCACTCAGCTGGCCGAGCTGAAGCGCAATCAGCGGGCGGCTGCAAAGATTCAAAGCGAATATAATAAATATAATCGCGCCTTACTGTACAATAAGGCAGTTAACTGGCAAGAGGCCCGTGCCGGCCTGCGGCGGCGGGAAAGGGCGATTCGTGAAAACGAGCGGCTGCAGCAGGCGGAACAGGAAGAATTTCAGGCATTGGGGGGGATCAAAATTTCCCGTTTGGACCAAGAGCAAACCGCCTTGGCCGCAAAGGAACTGGAGCTGAGGGACGATGATGCCTTCCGCTTGGAGGAAAGATATCAGGCACAACTGCGCCGTCGTGATGAGTTGGGGGCAACAATTGCAGCTTAAAGAGGCCAATTTGACGCAAAAGATCGCCAGGGAAAAGGACTTGGAGAAGCAAACGTCCCAAGTTCTGTGGCAAAGTGAACATTTGGAAAAATCGTTGCAAGCAGATTTAAGTGAGCTGGACGAAATAGGCGAAGGTGTCCTTTTGCGGACCATATCTTTGATCGGGATGATTTGCGCCAAGCATGGACGGAACCTTTTGATTTCGCCCCCCCTTGGCATCGGGATGCCCAGCACTATCAGCATCGGCTCAAGCAAGTCCGTTCAGCTTTAGAGGAAAAAGAACGGGCCATAAAACGATACGACGAATTGCTGGCGGAGCAGGACCGCTTTACAAACGAGCGGGAACTGGCAGAACGCGAGCAAGAGAATCAGTTGGAGAAACTAGAGAGGGAGCGCCAGAGTTATCTAGCGGTTTTGGCAACTTGGTATGCTCAGCTTGAAGAATTGCGGCTGCAAACGGATGAGCGTCATTCGCTGCACCAGTTGGTTCTTGATTACGGCGAGGGAAAAGGCCGGGCCGATTTGGAAAAATTCCTTTTTCCCCTCTGGCGAAAATTTGATAATGAGCTTGCAGAAAAAAATTCTGCAGGAGAAACAAATACATGGGCTTCTCAGCAAAGACCGGGCGGATACAGTCCAGGCTTTAGCCGAGTGGCAGGCGCAAGAAGAGCCTGAGCCTGAACGGGATCCCCCCCAAATCAGCGCTACTCGCCGGCTACTGCGGCAGGCAAAAGTTGACCACCTTCCCTTTTATCAGGCGGTGGATTTCAAAGAGGGTGTCCCAGCAGCGATGCGGGCAACCATGGAAACCGTGTTTTTGGATCTGGGGGGGATTCTGGATGCCCTAATTGTTCCCGAAGATCAACAGTCAAAGGCTAGGCAGGTATTAGGTAAAGGGTCCGATAAAATTTTGCTGGCCGCGGCTGCAGCGAGATGTGACGGGCAGGCTGGCTTAAATGCAGTTTTGGAGGCCGTTTGTTCGCCCGAGCCACTGCGGAATCAGGTTGAACGTTTTTTTGGCTGGCTTTGCGCTGAGTGAAATAGAAAGTGAGTGGTCTATTAAAAAAAGATGGGTGTTTTTCCTTCGGTAAACTAGTAGGAAGAGCGCGCACGGGGATTCCCGCCCGCTTTATTGGTGTTGAGACTAGGCGCCTCTTTCGAGCGGAAAAATAGAGGCTTTGCGGCAGGAACTGGCGCATTTAGAGAAACAGCTAGACAGTTTGCGGAGAAACCTAGGTCGGCTGGAGGCGTCTCGAGTTCAACTACAACAGGAGCTCGGCAGCCTACCGCCCACTAATTCTTTAGAGCAACAGGTCGAAGCCTTACTGGCCGCGGAGCGTAAGACCTTGCTTATAGGGGAGAGGTTGGAAGCACACGGCCTGCTATTGCAAAATCAGTATGCACTAGTCCAAAAACAGAGCAATTTAGTCCGGGAAAAGACGCTGGGGCTGAGTTTACCCCCTGCTCTAACTAAAGTCCAAGCGGCGGAAGAAGGAATGCAGGCTTATGCGGTGGCTTTGGCCCGCCTGCAGGGGGGGGATATGATAGGTGGCTGGCAGTGAGGGATCAGGGCGCCTCCTTACTATCCGGCCTGGAAGTGCTGCGGGAGGATGTGGATTTGCTGAAAGGCGAATTAAACTTACTAAAGCGGGAGTTAGATGGCTGCCTGCGGCTCGTGCGGGAACTGCAATCACTAAGGGAAAGGCCTGAGTTCAAAAGGCTTCAGGCGGAGATTGTGAATATTGTCAGCCGCCTCAAGGAGATACCCCAAGAGATCCTGGGTAAAGCAACTCGCCGGGGGGGCCGCTTAGAAGGCAGCCTTTCCGGCCTTGCCCGGGAGTTGGAAAAAGAACGCTTAGAGCTGGAAACGGAACAACGCTTGTTGAAGCAAGCAGAAAAAGAACTGCGCAGCGAAGCAAATCTTGGTTTTGCCAAACGTCTACAGGGGGGGGAAACACCCGAAGAGTTGGTGAGCGAAGTGATGGAGCTGTTGGGCAAAGAAGAGAGTGTCAAGGATTTAGATGAAAACCTATTAACGCGAAGGCTTCAAGAGGCGGTCTACGCAGAGCGGCCCGATCTTTTAGACTATGGGCTAATCATTGGTGAACTAGACTCGCGTCTAGTTGTCACCGCTCGTTTGGAGAACCAAACAGTCTCCTTGTATCAGCTTGTAGATTGGCTCGACGGCGAAATAGCCAGAAATGAATTGCTTTTGGATGAAGCGGACCGCGAACTGTTTGAAGAAATCATCCTTCAGACTGTGGGCCAAAAAAATTCGCGCCAAAATCTATCGAGCAGAAGAATGGGTGCGCAACATGAATCGGTTGATGGAAACACGCGATACCACCAGCGGCTTGACGCTGCAGTTGCAGTGGAAACCCAAGCCCGCGGAAACAGAGGACGAGTTGGGGACCTGGGATCTGGTGCGAATCTTGAAAACGGATGTGACCATTTTAAGCGAAGAGGTCTTTAACCGGGTCACAAATCATTTCCGCAGCAAGGTGGAACGGGCGAAAGCACGGCTAGCGGAACACGATTCGCCGCTCTCGTTTCATCAAACAATTCGCGAAATACTTGACTATCGCCGCTGGTTCGAGTTTTGCTTATTCTTCCGTAAAACGGGGGAACCACGCCGGGAGTTGACAAATAGGGCTTTTGACCAGCTCAGCGGTGGGGAAAAAGCCATGGCCATGTATATTCCTCTGTTTTCTTCTGTTTATTCTCGCTACCAAGGGGCCAGAGACGATGCACCGCGCCTGATTTCACTTGATGAGGCCTTCGCCGGGGGGGTTGATGACAGCAATATTCGTGACATGTTTGAGCTGATGGAGCACTTAGGCTTCGATTACATCATTAACTCCCAGATCTTGTGGGGGGGTGACTACGATACTGTCCCGGAACTCGCCATTTGCGAGCTTGTTAGGCCAAAGAACGCTGAGCATGTGAGCGTGATCCGCTATCTTTGGGACGGAAAAGTACGTACGCTGCTGACAGCAGTAGGTGAGGAGTGAAAAATCAATGCTCGCGGACGAGATGCAATTTTTCCACAAACAAAAGGGTTACAAGCGCATTTTTACCGCAATTCATGACCGCTATCGCTCCTTAGGCCGCATGGGCGGGAGAGTGACACTGACAAATTTGACGTCTGCTGAGCGGGAGGTCCTTTCTAACCATCTGCGTCGCGATTTCACAAAGCAAAATAGGGCGAGCTTTGGGGGGGTGCGGGAATTTGCAGTTTCACTAGAAATGACCCGCTTTGCTGACTATTCTTTAGAAGAAATTTTAGCCGCCTACTTTTCTGTTGAGGAACTAATAACCGCAAAGGAAGAAGCCCGGCGTTTTAGTAGAGAACGCCGAGAGTTTTTCGAGGCGCTGATCCGTAAATATGGGGGGGACGGTTTTGTCGGAGTCTGGCTTAGGGCCGTTTGGGAGCGCAGTGCCCCGGGGGGGAGCAGAAGGATTCTTAAGGCTTATGCCAACTCTCCACAAGGGCTGAAAAATCAACTGGAAACAGTGGCTCGGGCACTGCAAGTGTTGGAAGGCAGAGAGGATCATTACTGGCGTTTGCCCGTTTTGCCTCCCACGTGACAACCGATCCCCACGCGTTTGATTTGACCGCGGATTTGGGGGGGAAAATACTAGTGGACGCTTTGTGCACCGTTTATGATTTACAAAGCCCGAAAACAAGAGAAGAAATCAATGAAGTTCTCTACCGGGCCGGTCTTCTAGTTGACGAGCTATCTAACTTTGTAACCTGCGCAGGTTTAACGGCCTATCAGAGCGAAATAGCACATCCGGTGTGGCTTGCCGCTTTGGAGGCCAAAGAACCCTTGCAGGTTCCTCTCTTGAATTTGAGTACCATCACCGGGGGGGTGGTAAGCCCGCAGAAGATCGTCTTCGTAGTGGAAAATCCTGCGGTCTTTGCCGGGATCCTAGACGCCTTTCCGGCGAACCCCCCCTCCGCTAATTTGTACCGCCGGGCAGGTGAAAATGGCGGGGGGGCTGGCCCTTTTGGATTTTCTTGCCCAAAGGAAGACCGTGATCTACTATTCCGGTGATCTTGACCCAGAAGGGATATTGATCGCCCAGCGTTTAGCGGAACGCTATCCGAAATTGTTAAAGTATTGGCGTTTCAGCTGTGAGGATTATGAACGGGTGCTCTCAAATAAAACTTTAGCCAAGATCAGCATAGCCAAACTAAATAACATCCACGATCCCTGCCTGATTCCTTTAGCCCGGTGCATGGAGAAAACCGGACATGCGGCTTATCAAGAATTACTACTGCCCGACTTGATTAAGGATATGCGTAAGTTCGGCTTTGGGGGGGAAGGTGGGGGGGTTTGAGCCCTAACTAAGGAGTGAAGCGAAAGTATGGAATTACGGGGGGGAATAATCTTACAGCATAATTGCATCTACCCCCCGCTGGCAGGTTATGGATTTAGTTAAGTTAATCTATCAAAACGAGTTTGGCCCCGGCCATTATATCAGTGATTCCGAGGCCAGCCTAGAGAGACTGCGAGCGGAGATAAAGGGCCTGCCGCAGAATGAAGAAGGACCTTTATTTGTTGATCTGGGCAACGGATTTGGCCGTCTTCATCTTGACGCTGCCCGCGGCAAGTTAAGTGTGGAAACGATTAACCGGCTTTTCATTCTTTCCGCCAAAAAAAACGCATAGGAAGTATGCAGGCTTTCGGGTCCAAACTCGAAGCAGCAAAGGCGCTTTGCGTGGAAGGGCTGCTGCCATTTGCAGCAGGTGAATTGGAACGCTTTCTGATAGATTACAAAGCAAGGGGCTATCCCGCCGTCGGCCACAGCGAAGAGTATAGGCAGGTGTATTCCCCCCCGGCTACCGGGTCATCAATAGTACTTTCGCTCACTATTTGATCTTCTGCAGAAAATAGAAGAGCTCCTGGAGAAGAAGAAATATGTGGTTGCAGCCATCGACGGCCCGGCCGCCTCGGGTAAAACAACATTAGCCAAGCTGCTGAAGGACATCTATGCCTGCCCGGTTATTTCCATGGACCATTTCTTTTTGCGCCCGGAGCAGAGAACAAAAGAGAGGCTGCAAGAAGCGGGCGGCAATGTGGATTACGAACGTTTTCAAAAGGAGGTTTTACCCGGGCTGGAAAAGGGAGAAAGTTTTGGTTACCGCGTTTATAACTGCCAAACGCAGAGTTTTACTGCGGAACGGTCAATCCCAAAAGGCCCGTTGAGGGTAGTGGAAGGCTCGTACAGCTTGCATCCAAGATTTAGCGGAGATTACGATTTGCGCGTCTTTCTCACAATTGAGGGAGAAGAGCAAAAAAAGGCGCATCCTGGCCAGAAACGGCCCTGAAATGTTCAAACGTTTTGTGAACGAGTGGATCCCTTTAGAGGAGAAATATTTTGCCGTCCATGACATTGCGGCGCATAGTGATCTTGTTTTAAACAGCAAACGGAGTTGAGTAAAGATGGGCATCTGATTCTTTTCCCAGGGGGGGCGGCCGCGAATTTCACTTCACTGCTAGCCCGTCAAAGGCCGGCCTAATGTCGTTTAGGGCCTTTTGAAATTCCTCTAAACCTTCATCGAATTCTTTTTGATCACTTTTCGTCCAATCCGCTAAACTGTGTGGGCGACAGTCGCACCCAATCCTCGCTTGAAGCCCCCCCAAATGTCGGATATTATTGTTAATTTAAAAATCTGGGTTTACATTTTTGGAAAACATGATATCATATATAGTACCACGTGGCGTTTAGAGGTGAGATGGCTGAGCAAACGTAAGGAAGAACTGGTTGAAAAAAATGAGGTGCAATCCCCCCGGAACTGGCGATTCGAAGAGGTTGAAAGCCTTTTACAGTTTTATGGATTCACTATGCGGCGCCCGAAAAGGGGAAGTCACCGCATTTTTACTCACCCCCCCGATCTTCCAAATCTTTTAAACGTTCCGCATGCCAAACCGGTTAAGCCCGTGTATGTAAGAAAAGTGGTTGAATTCTTGGATGAACTATCTGAGAAAAGGGGGGGTGGTGAGGAGTAAATTGAACATTGATAACTTTTTTTTGGCTATTCGGTGCGTCTAAATCAACTTTCCGAAGTTGATGGAGGTGGATGGATCGCGAGCATTCCGGAATTGCGAGGTTGTTTGGCGGATGGTCAAACTCCGGATGAAGCCTATGAAGAGTTAAAAACAGTACTGGAATTTTGGCTTCAAGTAGCTAAAGAGGAAGAAAAAGTCGTGCCGCAACCGATGTTTTATGAAACTATAGAATATAGCGGACGAATCATGTTGCGTATGCCAAAAACTTGCATCGCATTTTAGCGGAAAGGGCGGAACACGAAGGGGTAAGTTTAAATCAATACATGGTTTCCCTCCTCAGCTATAATGCGGGACGGTTAGAACAAACTGCCACCAAATCGCGACAACAAGTTTTTAATATTTGGATACAACACCTACCTAAAAGACAAAACGATCATAACACAGAAGATATTTTCAACCGACTACAACAGCAAACAGAATTCTCAATGGCGATGGATTGGGAAAGGGTGGCAAAGCATGAAGTATCTGGGTGATGCTAAAAGCATGGGTTTAACGAAAGTAATATTCGAGTTATTGAGGGTGGAAAAAGAAGATTCAAATGATGGTCTAGAAGTAGAAGTTGATATACTTGCCCCCCCTGACTCGTCAGAAAAAAACTACCAGTAGAGTGGAACATCAAACTAGTTTTTCGCCCCTACTTTCGACTGGAGACACATTACGAGATGAATGTCGTGGCCACAGAAGAAGGTAAAGTGGATATTGATGCGATACTGGAAGATGCGGGGTATCCGGTTTTGGCCGAATTCGCGATGCTTGTGTCTACGCTAACCAAAGCGATGGGAACCCTTCCTCTTATTATGGAACCAGCCTCCATTTTGGAGCTGGCAAACAAGAAAAAAAAGCGAAAAATAAACAGTAGAGTTTCCTTTGTTGGGTCTGTTCTTTTTTTTAAAAATGGGCAGACCCTTTTCAATAGAGCCTGCCTCGCAGTTCCTCCAACAAACCCTACAGGCGTGAGTTTGACGGATAATATGTTTCATCTTTAATTTATCATCTTTTGAGTTGGTGCAGTAGAGATCCAAATTAGCTTTAGCCCAAGGAGCACTTAACTGCAAGCACTACGTGATCAAGACACTGAGCGCTGAACTGCCGGGTGAGTTGGCCGCCCTAAACGGATTGGCCAGCTATTTTAGGGACTTTCGCGTGGACTATTGGTTTAGGTGATTACTTA